>JAESGE010000076.1_pt1 | contig 118248 bp, 130 predicted proteins | sample 9269601 | NCBI WGS metagenome assembly JAESGE01 (sample SAMN14515569, study PRJNA621662) | algae metagenome | isolation source: Tolypothrix brevis GSE-NOS-MK-07-07A and co-occurring heterotrophs from wet... | place: USA: Grand Staircase Escalante National Monument, Utah | collected 2006-04-16
GCCGCCCACGCTTCATCCGACAGCCAGAACAACGAACGCGACATTTTCAGGAACCTCCTATCCAGTGGAGAACCCTTGAATCAATGTGTCCAACGCTTTTCAAGAGGCTGATTAAGTTTGGACCCTAACATTGACCGCACAGTCGAATTGAAGTCCTCACCCACAGCAGGCACCCCATTTGAATATAAAGCCCTGGCTCCTTCCTATCCAATTTACAATTGGGTGAATGACAGTGGTCGTAGTAATCTTGGTTCTTGGATTGAGCAGGCAGCGAAGCGCGCAGGCTACTGATGACACTGTTTTTAGAGTCAGAACTCAGAAGACGTGCAAGCGTCGAGCGACTTCAAAAAAGTCAGACGACAGCCAGCCTGCTACGTGAATCTCGCAATCAGAAGATTTCTAATGTCGACGTCTTCTTATCACATTCCAAGATTGACGAGGAATTAGTCGCTGGAGCCAAAAAAGCGCTCGAAGACTACGGCCTTTCGGTTTATGTTGATTGGATCGACGATCCGCATCTTGATCGTACAAAAGTTTGCGCTGCTACCGCCGATCAACTTCGTGTTAGAATGAATAGTGCCCGTATGTTAGTGTACGCACATACCACAAATTCTTCCAATTCAAAATGGTGTCCTTGGGAGTTGGGATATTTTGATGGGATCAGGGGTGGAAATGTATTTATCATGCCGATTGTTGATGCCGCTGGTCATACATTTGTGGGGCAAGAGTACCTTGGCCTTTATCCATATTTAGATAAGGTCGATGCCTTTATATTCATCAATAAAGTCGAAGGCGGATATAAACCCCTGAGAGAAGCGGTCGCTAAGTCATTCAGAAGAATCTGATGTTTTTGCACTACATTTCCGACGCTCATGAATTTCAAGCTTTAGCAGTATCTCTCCGGGCTTGACCCGGGGCCCCGCTTTCTTCTGCGGTAGTGGGAGAGGAAGCGGGGTCCCGGGTCAGGCCCGGGACGGCGATTGGGGTTAAGGCGGCGACAAGGGTCAGGACGGCGTGAGGGCTTAGCGGCCTAACACCAATCCCGCCTCGGCCCGCCCCATTGCTCGGCCAGCCCTTCATCCACTAGCACCGCGCCAAGGCTTTCGCCGCCGCGCGTTACCAGCATCAGGCTGCGGCCGTATGTGTCCTCGCTCCGCCCCTCGGGGTTGGGCTCAAGGCTGAACGGCCCGGCGTTGAGCAGCGCTTGCAGCCGCAGCGTCGCCTTGCGGCCCATCATCGCTTCGTTGGCGCAGCCGGGGTTGGTGACCTCGGGCGTGTCGAGATCGGCGATGCGGATTTTCTCGCCCTTGTACCAGATGGTGTCGCCATCGACGACGCAGGTGACCCGCACCGGGCCGGAGCAGAGCGCGAAACCCGCCCGCTCGCGGTCTGCCAGCCCTGCGTCAGGGGCGGCGAACCCCACCGCTCCGACAGCCTCGGGCAGGCCGCCCTCCAATGGCATCAGCAGCACGGCGGTAAACGCGGCCAGCGGCAAGGCCACCAGCGCAATCGGAAACCAGCGCGCCGATGCGGCAGGCCGTGCGGTCTTGCGTGCTGGCCGGCGCGGCGCGCGGTGCACTCTGCGAAACGGAATGATCCTTCCCATCGCGCCAGCCTGCAACGCAATCGGTCAAAATCCCATTAAGGGGAAACCCCGCAACCCAACCCGCCGCCCCGGGCTTGCCTGCCCCGCCGTACCGGGTTTGCCCACTCCGCCGTCCCGGGCTTGACCCGGGACCCCGCTTCTTCTTCCACCGCCGCAGAAGGAAGCGGGACCCCGGGTCCCCGGATCAAGTCCGGGGCAGGCAAGCCCGGGGCGGCGAGGGGGGTGAGGTTGGTCGAACCCCTAAATCAACGCATTCTCAACCCCTTGTGCGCTAACCCCTTTGCATGGACTCACTCCTCGCCGCCCTCGCCTTCGCGCTTCGCCCTGATAATATCGCGACCGCGATCGTGGTGATGAACTTCGCCGCCTTTGCCGCCTTCGGGATCGACAAGTCGCGGGCTGAGCGGGGGGAGTGGCGGATTTCGGAGGGGACGTTGCTGCGGCTGGCTGTCTTTGGCGGAACCATCGGCGCTTACACCGGGCGCTACCTGTTCCGGCACAAGACGAGGAAGCAGCCGTTCTGCGCCAATTTGCGCACCATCGCGGTGCTGCAATTCTTCGCGGTGGTGGTGCTTGTCGTCTATGTCTGGTCCGGCGATCCTCTGGGGCTGAGCGAGCTGATCTGACGCGCCCCGCTTTCCTACACCCGCGCAGGCCGATACCCTCCGCCGCGTCATGTCTCGCTGCCCGCCCATCACCTCTGCACCCGTCCGCCTATCGGGCACACGTGTGCCCGGGCCGCTTTTTCTGTTCCTGGACAGTGTAACCTGTGTCTCCAACAGCCGCGAAGCTGAACGCGCAGGGTGCCTCGCCGTCCCCCTCACCACCCCCAAGCGGGCGGCGGCAGGGCCACCGGCTTGGTCAGATCGAACACCACCCGGAAGTGCCGTTCTGCCGGGGCGCCGCCCGCGATGGTGCGGCGCAGTTGGTAGGCGTAGGTGCCGCCGGGCGTGCCTGCCGGGTCGACCTCGACCGTCCAGACATTGGTGAGCGACGCAGTGAGGCCCTCGCGCTGGAACATCGCAATGCTGTCTGCGTCCACCGGGAAGCTCTGTGCACGCGGGGTGCCGGGCGCGGCGGTGTCGCCGCCGTAGAAGGTGACGGGGTCGGCGGACCCGTCTTCGTGGCGGTGGTCGTGCTTCAGGCGCAGGCCAGCGGGGGTACGGGTAATCAGCCAGGTGCGCGAACGGTCCCACGAGCCGTCAGCGCGCTGGACGTGGAAGGGGACGGCGATTCGCGCGTCGCTGCAACCGGTGACGGCGATCACCATGGCGCTGCCGGCAAGGTCAGCATCGGCGGCGTCGGCGGTCGTCATGCCTCCGGCATAGGCCTTGCCGCAATGGCTGGAGAGCGCGGCCCAGAAGGCGTCCTGCGGGCTCGCGGGGGCGGGTTGCACGGTGGCGCAACCGGCGAACAGCAGCGCGGCGGCGAAAGCGGGGGCGGGTGAGGCGATGGTCATGGCGGGCAGGTGTAGCGCAGTTTCCTGACGCCACCACCCCGCTCAGGTCTCGCTAGGCCCCGTGTCGCTGCTGCGCTCTGTCGCACGGCGATCCTCGCCCGTTCGGCGGTCACCCTTGCGCCGGTCCGGCCCGTCAAACGGCTGCTGCGATTTCCGCCGATCACCCGTTCTGCGGCCATCTGGCGCAGCTGTATCATCGTCACTCATGCTCACACCCCACGAATGCGGCCACCGACCTGCGCCGGAGCCTGACTGTTGCGACTTGAAGCAAGGCTATCATTAGACAGCGAAAACACCAAATGTTGGGTAAACAGGCCGCAGCAAGCCGCTTGGCCCAGCGCGCAAGGGGCGCTAGGGCGCGCGTCAACGCAGCCGATGGGACCGCCCGTGACCGACAAGATCCACCAATCCCGCGCCGAAGCGCTCGATGTCTCCAAGGCCGAAGTGCTGATTGAGGCGCTGCCCTATTTCCAGCGCTATGCCGGGCGGACATTTGTGGTGAAATATGGCGGCCACGCGATGGGCGACCCCGAGGCGGCGCGCGATTTTGCTGAGGATATTGTGCTGCTTAAGGCGGTGGGGATCAACCCGGTGGTGGTCCACGGCGGCGGCCCGCAGATCGGCCAGATGCTCGCCCGGCTGGGGGTGGAGAGCACCTTCGTCGACGGCCTGCGCGTCACTGATGAAGCCACCGCCAAGATTGCCGAAATGGTCCTGTCGGGCGGGATCAACAAGGAGCTGGTGAGCTGGATCGCCGCCGCCGGGGGCAAGGCGATCGGCATTTCGGGCAAGGATGGCGGGCTGGTCACCGCGCGCAAACTCACCCGCACCACCCGCGATCCGGATAGCAATATCGAGCAAGTGATCGACCTCGGCTTTGTCGGTGAGCCTGCGGTGGTCGATACCAGCGTGATCGATACCGCCGTTGCTGCCGGGATGATCCCGGTGATCGCGCCAATCGCTCCGGGGGAGGATGGGGCGACCTATAACATCAATGCCGATACCATGGCGGGCGCGATTGCAGCGGCATTGGGCGCAGCGCGGCTGTTCCTGCTGACCGATGTCGCAGGGGTGCTTGATGCCGAGGGCAAACTGCTGACCGATCTCACCCCCGCCGACATTGCGAAACTCCGCGAAGACGGCGTGATCCGCGGCGGCATGGTGCCGAAGCTCGAAACATGCGTGGCGGCGGTGCAATCAGGCTGCGAGGCGGCGGTGGTGCTGGATGGGCGCGTGGGGCACGCGATGTTGCTCGAATTCTTCACCGCGCGCGGCGCTGGCACGCTGGTGCGGGCGTGAACGCGAGCCAAGGGAACACAATTGTGGCGCGAGGCGTATTAACACGCTAATACGCCTCCAAGGGACCTCACTGGGAATGCGGCACCGGCCCGCGCCCGCGCAACGGAACGGATCGCAATGGAAATACTGTACCTATTCATCAATCTGCTCGAGATGCTCTCCAGCGTTCTGATTATGCTGATCATCGTGCAGTTCATCATCGGGCTGTTGTTCGCATTTAACGTGGTGAGCCCGAGCAATGATTTCCTGCGGCAGGTCTACGATTCAATCGATAAACTACTCGGGCCAGTCCTGCGTCCGATTCGTAACATCATGCCTGACACCGGAGCGATCGACTTCTCTCCGCTGGTCCTAATCTTTGGCCTGAGGGCAGTCATATTGGTACTCCAAAGTCTGGCGAACTCTTACTGATGCCTGAGGCCGCTCTGATCGACGGCAAGGCCTTCGCAGAGGGCCTGCGCGCCCGCATCGGCGCCCATGCTGCCGCCTTTGCGCGGTATGCGGGTCGGCGTCCGGGCCTTGCGGTAGTGCTGGTGGGCGAAGACCCGGCCAGCCAGGTCTATGTCGGAGCCAAGGGCAAGGCGTGCGAAGCGGCGGGGATCGCCAGCTTTGAACACCGCCTGCCCGCTGACACCAGCGAGGCGGCGCTGCTGTCTCTGGTGGAGCGGCTCAATCAGGATGAGGCGGTGGACGGCATTCTGGTGCAAATGCCGCTGCCGGGCGGACTGGATGAACAGGCGATCATCGCTGCGATCAACCCGGACAAGGATGTTGATGGCTTCCACGTGATCAACGCCGGGCGGCTCGCCGTGGGGCAGACCGGCTTCATCCCCTGCACCCCACTGGGCTGCATGATGCTGCTGAAAGACCGGCTGGGCGACCTGTCGGGGCTGGATGCGGTGGTGATCGGGCGATCAAACATCGTCGGCAAGCCGATGGCGCAGCTGCTGGTGGACGCCAACGCGACCGTCACGATTGCGCATAGCCGGACGAAAAACCTCGCCGCAATCGTGCACCGCGCCGACATTGTGGTTGCGGCAGTGGGCCGTCCGGAGATGATCCGCGCCGATTGGATCAAGCCGGGAGCGACAGTGATCGATGTCGGCATCAACCGACTCCCGCCCGAGACCGAAGGTGGGAAGGGGCGTCTAGTGGGCGATGTCGCTTTTGCCGAAGTGCGGGCGGTGGCTGGCGCGATCACGCCGGTGCCGGGCGGGGTCGGGCCGATGACGATTGCGGTGCTGCTGCGTAATACGCTGGTCGCGGCCCATCACCATGCCGGGATGCCCGCACCGGAGGGGCTGTGATCGACATATCGCTCATGCTGAGCTTGTCGAAGCATGAGCTTGGTGCCAAGCTCGACCTGCGACACTTGCGTCCTTCGACAAGCTCAGGACGAGGGAGGATGGAACCAGCATGAAGCCGTCAGCCATTGCCGTCATCGTTCTCCTCGCTGCTACCGCCTGCGCGCCGCAGCGCCAAGGTCCGCCACCTGCGGTGATCAACCGCGTGCTCGCCACTGCACCGGGGGCTGCGCAGCCGAGCACGATCGTCGCCGCTGAGCTCGCCTTTGCCCGGGCCGCGCGCGAACGCGGGCAGTGGACGGCCTTTCGGCAATTCGCCGCCCCCGGCGCGCTGCTGCACGGCCGCAATGGTCCCTTCCCGATTGAGCCGTGGCTGGCCACGCAGACCGATCCGCCCAAAGCGGTCGACTGGGAACCGCGCGCCGTCGCGATCAGCTGCGATGGTGCGGTGGCGGTAAGTCAAGGGCGGCTTACCACGCCTGAAGGCATGGTCGGCGATTTCGTGACTGTGTGGGAGCGGCAGGGTAACGGCGAATACCGCTACGTCTTCGATGCGGGCGGTCTGGATGTGCCGCAGCCGCCGCCGAAACCGCCGGTTGAGGAAGAGGGCAGGATCGTCGTCACCGCGCTGAATTCGGTAAAGGGTCTGGTTGCATCCTGCCCGCGCGGCGGTGTTGCCATCCCGCCGCCCCCGCCAATCGCGGTGGGCGATGATGGCAAGGCCGATGCCCGCCTGTCGCGCGACGGCAGCCTGCGGTGGCGCTGGGAACACCGCGCTGATGGCACCCGCTATGCCGCCGCAGACTACTTCTATCAGGGCCGCTGGCTGACAGCGTTTGAACAAAGCCTTGCACCGGACAGCGAATGATGATCAGCGCCGGGCCATGTTGACTGAACTGTTTCTATCCGCCTTCATCACCCTGTTTGTGGTGATCGATCCGCCCGGCTGCGCGCCAATCTATGCCGGGCTGACCAAGGGCGCGAGCCCCGCGCAGGCGCGCAGCATGGCGCTGCGGGCGACATGGATTGCGGCGATCATTCTGCTGATCTTCGCGCTGTTTGGGCAGCAATTGCTCGGCGCCTTGCATATTGAATTGAACTCGTTCCGGATCGCAGGCGGTCTGATGCTGTTCTTCATCGCCTTTGACATGGTGTTCGAAAAGCGCACCCAGCGCCGTGAGAGCCGTGCGGAGAAAATTGCCGCAACCCCAGAGATTGAGGACGTCTCGGTATTCCCGATGGCGATGCCGATGCTGGCCGGGCCGGGCGCGATTGCCGCGATCATGCTGCTGATGAACGAGGCCAAGGGCTGGCCGGAGATGATCGAAGTGCTCGCGGCGCTGGCCGCAGTGCTGGCGATTACCGCCGCGGCGCTGGTCGCAGCCGGGCCGTTGATCCGGTTGCTGGGTGACAAGGTGGAGGCGGTGATCACCCGCCTGCTAGGCGTGCTGCTGGCCGCGCTCGCTGCGCAATATGTGATTGACGGGCTGAAGGGCAGCTTCGGGCTTTAGCGCCAGCTTCTAGGGCTTGCCCTTCGCCTCAGGCGCAGGGCTACCGGTGGGGCCGGTGCGGATCGGCTCTGCGACACTCCGGCCATCGAGCAGCAACAGCGAGATCCGGCGGTTGCGCGGATCGGCGGGATTATCGCTGACCAGCGGTTCGGTATCGGCGACGCCTTCGATCCGGGCGATGCGCTTTTGTGCGACCCCGCCCAGCACCAGCGCCTGCCGGGTCGCCTCTGCCCGGCCGCTCGAAAGCGACCAGTTGTTGGCCGCGACGCCGCTTCGCCACGGCAGCGAGTCGGTGTGGCCGCGCAGGATCAGCGGCGCGCGTTCATCCTTCAGCGTATCCGCCATCACCTCCAGCAGCCCGCGCGCGTCCTTGGTCAGGATCGTGGTGCCAAGTTCGAACATCGCAAAATCGGCATTGTCCATCAGATCGATCCGAATGCCTTCGGGCGCGCGCATCACCCGCACCTGCCGCGCCAGATGCGAAAGCTGACGGCGCTGCACGAGCTTCTTTTCGATCGTGTCGCGCAGCTCCTTGAGCTTTTCGGAATGGAGCTCGCCGCGGCCACCGCCCTCCACGGGCCCGCCGGTTACGCCGCGGGGGACGGTGATGCTTTTAGTGCCGGTTTGGCCCATGGCATGAGGATAATTATCCACATCGGTGAGCGATGAGCCGCCCAGCAAACCGTTCGCTCCGGCGCTGCCCTGACGCATCTTGACCAGCGTCGGGGTGAAGTAATCGGCGATCCCCTTGCGCTGGTTCTCCTCGGTCGCGCCGAGCAGCCACAGCAGCAGGAAGAACGCCATCATCGCGGTCACAAAGTCGGCATAGGCCACCTTCCACGCGCCGCCATGATGGCCGCCTGCGATGATGGTGACCTTCTTGACGATGATTGGCGCGAGCAGCTTTGTGGCAGCGCCCTGACCTGATTGGGCGCCCGATTGGGTGGGATCGGACAGGGCCACGTTACCGCCCACGCATCATATCGAGCAGATCGGTCAGCTTGGGCCGGTGTGCTGGCGGCAGGCCCGACCGCGCAGCTTCCAGCACCAGCGGCTGCGGGTAGCCGTGCAGAGAGGCGATGATCACCTGCTTGATCGAGTGGAAAATCTGCTGATCATGGGTGTTGATCTGCTTCAGCCGAGCGCCCAACGGCCCGGCAAAACCATAGGCCAGAAGCACGCCCAGAAAGGTGCCGACCAGCGCAGAACCGATCATCTTGCCGAGCGTTTCGGGCGGTTCGGTAATCGCGCCCATGGTCTTGATGATCCCCAGCACCGCCGCGACGATCCCCAGCGCGGGCAGCGCGTCGGCCAGCGACTGGATCATGTGCGCAGGCTCATCCATTTCGTGCAGCTGGGTCTTGATTGCTGAATCGATCACATCCTCAACCGCATGGGTATCCAGCGTGCCCGACGATACCACCATCAGCGTCAAGGGATCGCAGATCATCGCGGTGACCACCGGATCGGCCTGCAACCGCGGATATTCGCTGAAGATGGTCGAGGACCCGGGTTCGGTGACATGGCTTTCCAGCGCCACAGCGCCTTCGGATCGCAGCAGTTTCATCAGCTTTGATGTCAGCGCGATGACATCAATGTGATCATCATGGGAGTATTTCGGGCCCTTGAACACCTTGCCCAACCCTGCGCCCAGCAGCTTGATCTCGTGCATCGAGTTGCCGATCAAGGTCGCGCCCAGCGCCGCCCCGCCGATCATCATGAATTCGAGCGGTAAGGCCGCCAGCACTGGCCCCATGGCGCCGCCGGCGAGGATGAACCCGCCAAACACCATGGCCAAAAGCACGACAATTCCGATGGCGACAAACACGGGCGCAAAGCTCCTTCAAATGGGGTCAGCGTCAGCGCAGCGCGCGGAACAGGTTGAGCTCGCTCACCCGGGCAAAGGCGGCCTGACTGGCTTCCAGGGCGGTGAGTGATTGCTGAAGGCGGGCGATGGCTTCGCTGATGTCGGTATCGCCAATCCGGCTGCGGCGTTCCGCCAGCGCCAGGCCGCGGTCGGCCTGCTGATCCTGCACCTGTTCAACCCATGCCAGGCGCGTGCCGATGATGGTCTGTGCGCGGGTCACGGTGTCGAGCGCGCTGTCGAGCCCTGCAATCGCCGCTTGCGCTGCGCCCGCCGGATCGGGCGACCCGCCGTTCAGCGCGGCGGCAAGCCCGCCGAGCACCGCAAAGGCGCTAGACGGGGCGCCGCCGGACGCGAATTCGAACACCTCGCTGCCCGGCAGGCCGCGTTCGATCGCGGTTCCCGGTGCCACCGGCACAGCGCCGCTGGTTGGCGTGCCGACATAGGTGACATTGCCCGCAGCATCGCGGGTAAAGGCTGTGGTGGAAGCGAGACCGGCAAACAGCGGCTCACCGGTGACCGACGCGGCATTGGCGCGGGTGAACAATTCTTCGGTCAATTGGCCGAGTTCGAAAGCAATCGCCCGCCGCCCGTCAGTGCCGGTGGGAGTGTTGGCGGCCTGCAAAGCCAGTTCGCGTGCGCGCTGCAATAGTGAGGTGACCGATTCCAGCTCGTCGGATGCCGCGCCGAGATCTTGTCCGAGCTGCGCGGCATTATCACCTTCGACACTGGCGAGCGCCTCACGCCGGGCGACGTTGCGGAGTTGAGCGGCGGCGGCAGGATCGTCCGATCCGCGCTCGATCCGGCTGCCGGTGGCAATCTGGGTGCGGGTGCGATCGATCTGGCCGCGCAGATCGGCCATCTGCGAAAGCGAGCGGTTGTAGAACGAACCGGTGGAATTGCTGATAGAAGGCATGATCTGGGCGCTCCTTATCGCAGGCTCAGGATCGTATCGAACAGCTCGGCTGCGACCTGGATCACCCGGCTGTTGGCTTCGAATGCCTGTTGCAAGCGCACCAGATTGGCCGCCTCGTCATCGAGATCGACCCCGGTTTCCCTGAGGAGCTCCGCCTCGGCGGTGGACGCGACTATGCCGAGGCCATCGGTGCGGGTTTGCAGCGCCGCGACGCGGCTCGACAGGTTCAGCAGCAGCGCATCAGCCCCGGCGGCAGGACCAGTGCTCGCGCCAAGCGCGCCCAGCAGCGCGGCCAGATTGCCGGTGTCGCGGCTGCCAGCGGGCGAACCGGCGGGCGCTGTGGCAAGGCCATTGGCCGACGCCAGCACCACAGCAATATTGCCCGCGCCCGAGCCTGCGAACAGCGGCTGGCCGGGGGTGCCATCGGTGCCCACGCCATTGCCCTGCGCGGTGTTGGCGATGCCGATGGCCGAAGCGGCCAGCGCGTCGAGATCGGTCTGCAACCCGGCAATCTGTTCCAGCGCCGCCGCGCGCCCGGCGAACGCTCCGCCCGCAGGGGCAAAGCTGGTCGCACCAATCGCAAAGTTCGCGGTTCCATCAGCGGCGAAGCTGAGGCTGACGGTTTGGGCCGTCGCGCCGGTCACCAGCGCCACCTGCGGGGTGCCTGCCAGTGCGACATCGGCCGTGCCATTGGCGTTCAACGTTGGGACAATCGCGAATTGTTCTGATAGCCCGCGCAGCGCTGCGTCGCGCGCATCCAGCAGCGCCGCACGGCCCGCGGTGCCTTCGCGCGCGCCCACCAGATCGCGATTGATTGTGGCCAGTTCGGCGGCCAATTCGTTGACAGTCAGCAACTCGGCGCTGGCTTCACCCTGCACCAGCGTGCGGGCGCTGGCAATTGCGCCATTGGCGACACGGAAATTGCTTGCCAAGCTCCGCGCGCTTTCCAGCGCCGAGGCCCGCAGCGCCGGTTCCAGCGGATTGCCCTCGAGCCGCGTCAGCGCTGCTTCAAAATCAACCAGACCGGTGAACACGCCCGAAGTTTCAATCGCGCTTTCCGCCTCGCGCAATGCGAAAAACTCAGCCTCGGCGGCGGCGAGCGCCGATCCGGCGTCGCGCGCCTGCCGCTGCACCAGCCCGCTTTCCGCGCGTTCGATCGCTCCGGGGCGCACCCCGCCAAGCGCATCGGCCTGATTGATCCCGATCGAACCGATCAGCACCAATTCGCCCTGCGTCAGCGTGCGGCGCGAATAATCGGCATTGCCCGCATTGGCTATGTTCTGCGCTGTCAGCTCTAGGCTGGTGCGGGACGCCGCAAGGCCGCTGCGGGCAATCGAGAAGATCGAGGTTGGCATCAGCTACCTTCTTGCCCTGAAAGGTGTTGCGTAAGCTGCGCTTCGATACTCCGGGCAAACCCCAAGGCGCCCGATTTGGCGGCTATGTCGGCGAAGTGTTCGTCGCGCATTGTTTGATATTGCTCCATCCCGCCGCCGGTGAGCGGGGTCTTTTCGGCAAAGCTTGATGCGCGTGCGCTGGCCAATATCTTGCGCACCATGATCGCCTCAAAGCCCTCGGCCGCCTTGCGCAGCTCGGCGCGCTCGGCGGACAGGGTGGGCGTGGCCGCGCCTGCGGAGGCAACCGGCCCGATCACAGCACCACCATTTCGGCTTGCAAGGCGCCCGCCTGTTTGAGGCTTTCGAGGATCACCACCAGATCCGACGCGCCCACGCCCAGCAGGTTCAGCGCGTCGACAATCTCCGACAGCGAAGCCGCCCCGGGCAGATACGCCACCCGATCAGCGCGTTCCTCAACCGTGATGGTGGAGGATTCCTCCACTGCCGTTTCGCCTTGGGCGAAGGGGCCGGGCTGCACGACGACTGGATTTTCATCAATGCGGATCACCAATTTGCCGTGGCTGACTGCGGCAGGTGAAAGGCGCACGGCATCATTGATCACCACCGTGCCGGTGCGGCTGTTGATGATCACGCGGGCGGCAACTGGTGCGGGGGTGACGGCGAGCATTTCGATCTCGGCCATGATCCCCGATCGCAGATCCGTGCCTTGCGGCAAGGCAAGCTCGATGCTCACCCCGTCAGCGATGGTGGCGATCCCGGGATAGCGGCTATTGATCGCATCGCGCACGCGCGCAGCGGTCAGGAAATCGGCCTTGTGCAGGTTGAAGCGCAGGCTGGGGGACTGGTCGAAACCGGTGGCGACCAATCGCTCCACCGTAGCCCCATCGGCGATCCGGCCCACGGTGGCGACATTGACACTGACCTGCGAGCCATCGCGCCCGGTCACGCCCAATCCGCCAACCGCGATATTGCCTTGCGCCATCGCGTAGATCTGCCCATCCGCACCATAGAGCGGGGCAAGGATCAACGCCCCGCCGCGCAGCGAGGAAGCTTGCCCCAAGGTTGATACGGTAATGTCGATCCGCTGGCCCGGCTTGGCAAAGGCGGGCAGTTCAGCGGTGACAATCACCGCCGCCGCATTGCGCAACGTCGGGCTGACGCCCGGTGGCAGCGGCAGGCCGAGCCTGCCCGAAACACCGCGCATTGCTTCGGTCACATAGGCGAGGTTGTTGTCGCCCGTGCCTTGCAGGCCGACGACCACCCCGTAACCCGTCAGCTGGTTGGCGCGCAGCCCTTCAAACTGGCCAAGATCGCGGATACGCTCGGCCGCGGCAGGGACAGGAGCAAGCGCGGCGATCAGCGCGAAGGCGAGGGCAATTGCGTGGAAAATCCGTGTCATGGCGTGCCCTTTCAAAACGGCGAGATCAGGCCGAAGAACCGGCTCAGCCAGCCCGGACGGCTGGCCTGCTGCACTGCGCCCTTGCCCGAATAGATGATCCGCGCATTGGCGACCTGCGATGAGGCAAGGCGGTTATCGCCATCAATATCGACCAGTCGGATGCGACCGGCGAATTGCACCCATTCATCGCCCTGGCTGAAATTCATCTGCTTTTCTCCGATCACTTCGGCGGTGCCATTGGGATAGATCGCGGCAATCGTCACCGCGACCGCCCCGTTGAGGCGGCTTTGCTGTGCGGCATTCCCTCCCCCAGTGAACGACCCTTCGGCCGCAGCTTTAAGGGCTTCGGGGTTCAAGAAATCGAGCGGGCCGGAGGCGGGCGGGGTGATGCCGAAGCTGCCTTCGCGGTTGGTGCGCCCTTGGGTGCTCTTGTTGGTGGAGGTCGCCTCGACCAGAATGATCGTCACCATATCGCCCAGCGACCGCGCGCGGGTGCCGGTGACAAGGCCGGAATAGCCCTGTCCGATCTGGAAGATCGTCCCCGCGCTCGTCGGTTGGATCGGCGGCGGGGCGGCGGCGAAAGGATCGCCGACGGTTGCCGCCGAGATGACAGCGCCCGGCGGAGGCGGGGCGGTGAAGCCTGCTTGCGGCCCGTTGCCGCCCAATCCGCCGCAAGCGGTCAGCAGCGGCGGCAGGAGGAAAATCGCGGATCGGCGCATCATGGAATCTCTCACGCTATGTCTCACAGGGTCTGGTTGGCGTTTTGGAGCATCTCGTCGACCGCGCTCACCATCTTGGAATTGATCTCGTAGGCGCGCTGGGCTTCGATCATCTCGACCAGCTCTTCGACCACGTTGACGTTGGAGGCTTCGAGCATGCCCTGACGCACCTGACCGCGCCCGTTCTCGCCCGCCAAGCCGATCTCGGCCGGACCGGAGGCGGCGGTTTCGACGAGGAAGTTGTCGCCGATGGCGCGCAGGCCGGCCGGGTTGATGAAGCTGGCGATGGATAGCTGGCCCAGCAGCGTAGGCTCGGCATTGCCGGGGGTCAGTGCGCTCACCGTACCATCGGGCGCGATGGTGACTGATTGCGCGCCCGCAGGCACCTGCAACGGCGGCTGGAGCGCATAGCCTTGGCTGGTGATCAGCGTGCCATCATTCGACAGGCTGAAATTGCCCGCGCGGGTAAAGCCCACTTGCCCGCCCGGCGGCAGTTCCACCTGAAAATAGCCGGGACCATCAAGCGCGAGGTCCAAGGCGTTGGAGGTGGCAGTCAGCGTGCCTTGGGTTTCGATCCGGCTGGTGCCCTGCACCTGCACCCCGGTGCCAAGGTTCAGGCCAACCGCAAAGGCCGTCTGCCCGGTTGACTGTTGCCCGGCGACACGCTGTTCCTGATAGGCGAGCGTGGCGAAGTCCGCCCGGTCGCGCTTGAACCCGGTGGTGCCGATATTGGCGAGGTTGTTGGCGATGACGCGCATCCGCGCATCCTGGGCCTCAAGCCCCGTGCGGGCGACGTGAAGGGCGGATGTGGGCATGGTTCAGGGTCTCCGGAAAGCTAAAGGTTTCAACGCATTGTCAGCAGGCCGCTGGAGGCCTCGTCGAGCTCGCCAGCGGTCGCGATGATCTGCGCGCGCTGTTCAAAGGCGCGTTGGGCTTCGATCATCTGCACAAGGGTGTCGGCGGTTTGGACATTGGATTGTTCAAGCGCGCCCGGTGTCAGCCGCGCGTTGAGATCGGGGGGCAGCACGCCGGTGCCACCGTTTCCGGTGGGCACCTTCAGATAGCTGTCGATCCCCTTGGCCAGCGGACTGCCTTCCGGGTTCACCAGCCTTAAGCGTTCAATCTGTTCGGCCGGCGTGCCGGGGGCGGCCGGATCGCGGGCAAGGACTGCGCCATCGGCGGCAATGGTGATGCTGAAACCCGGCGGCACCGTTATCGGTGTGCCGCCTTCGCCCAGCACCGCCAGACCTTCGCCATTCTCGATCACGCCGGACGCCCCCACACGCAGATCACCGCGCCGGGAATAGACCTCGCCCTGCCGGTCGGGTGCCTGAAACGCGAGCAAGGCCTGGCCTTCCAGCGCCACATCGAGCGGATTGCCGGTCGGGACAACCCGCGCCGCGGTCATATCCGCCCCGCGCACGTTGCCGCGCGCCATCGCACGGGCTTCGAGCGAGCCGTCTTTGAGCGTGGCCGGGGTGACCGCAAAGATTTCCTGACGAAAGCCCGGAGTGCTGGCGTTGGCGAGGTTGTTCGCCACCGTGCGCTGCCGGTCCATCGCCGCGTTCATTGCGGTCATCGCGGTGTAGATCATCCGATCCATCGACCTTGCGCCTTACTGTTGACGCAGGCTGATGACGGTGGTGGAAATCTGGGTGGCGGTGTCGATCGCGCGCGCATTGGCCTGGAAGTTGCGCTGAGCCGTCAGCAGCGAGACCATTTCCTCGGCCAGATCGACGTTGGAGCGTTCAAGTGCCCCGCTGATCATCTCGCCATTATTGCCAATGCCGGGGTTGCCGAACACCGGCGCGCCGGAATCGCCCGATGCCTGCCACTTGGTCTGGCCCACGGCCCGCAAGCCATTGGGCGCGGCAAAGGTCGCAAGCGCGATCTGGCCGACCGGGGTCGTGGTGCCATCGGAATAGGCGGCGTTGACGACACCGCGATTGTCGATGGTGACATTGGCAAGCGCCGATCCCGCTGCATTGGTCAGCGGCACGATTGTATTGCCCGGTACGTTTGACGTTGCCACGCCGCTCGCATCGACGGGGAAGGACTGGAGGGTGTTGCCGGTCGCATCTTGCAAGGAACCGCTCGCCAGCAAGCGGAAATTGCCGTTGCGGGTGAAGCTGAGATCGCCGGAGAACGGGTTGGCGAGCGCGAAGAACCCGTCACCATCAATCGCAATGTCAAGGCTGCGGCCGGTCTGTTCGAGCGGGCCAAGCGTGAAATCCTGCGTGATCGCCGACACGGTTGCGCCGATCCCAGCGGTGCGGCGCGGATCAGTGGCGGAGCCGCTAGCGACCAGATCGGCAAACTGCGCCGAGCTTTTCTTGAAGCCGGCCGTTTCGGCATTGGCGATGTTGTGGGCGATGACGCGCAGATCGGTTTCGGCGTTGCGCAGGCCGCTGAGGGAGGTGAAGAATGACATGTCGGTATGGTCCTCTGCTTGTGTGGGTTCAGGGGGTTTGGGTCAGGGGCGGGGTGGTGGTGGATGCGTTGGCGGCTTCCTGCGCCGCAATCAGCCGGTCGAGCTTGGCGGAGATATCCTCCAGCGTGGACGAGCTTTCAGTGGTTGCTGCCAGTGATGAAAACTGCGCCATCTGCGCCAACAGCGCTTCGTTATCGGCTGGCTCCAGCGGATCCTGAAAGGTCAGCTGGGTGGTCAACAGGCGCAGGAAGTCGCCGCCATCAAGCGATCCCAGCCCGCCGCCGCTTAGCCGCGAAGGGGTGTTGAGGCGGCCCAGCGTCGATTCAACGGCGGGGGTCAAGGTGGTGGTGTTGGTGGTGTTCATCACTGGCTCCTCAGGGTTTCGAGCATCAGTTGCTTGGCGGTCTGAAGCGCCTGCACCATGTTCTGGTACTGGCGCGCAGAATCCATGATCTCGACCATCTCGGCGGTCTCATCGATCGCGGCTTCAAACACATTGCCTTCAGCGTCAGCGAGCGGGTGGGCGGGATCATAGCGTTTGGTGGGCGCGGTTTCGGAGCGCACCAGCCCGCTTGATGTCACCCCGGCGAGGCCCGAGGCGCGATCCAGTTCGGTCGCAAACACCGCGCGAATGGGGCGATAGGCACCTTCCTCGGTGGTTGAGACCGATCCGGCATTGGCGAGGTTCGACGTCGCCGCGTTCATCCGCACCATTTGCGCCTGCATCGCGCGGGTGGTCATCGAAAACAACGTCATGGGGGCTTGTTCTGGCATGGTCATTCACCCGTCAGCGCGCGGGTGATGGTGTTGACCTTGCCTTGCACGAAGCTGAGCGTGGCCGAGTAAGCGACCGCGTTTTCGGCAAAGGCGACCTGTTCGCGGTTGAGCTCAACCGTGTTGCCATCCAGCGACGGCATGGTCGGGCTGCGCCACACCATTGTGCTTTCGGAGGAAGCGGCAGCACCGCCGCTTGCGCGGGCCAGCCGGGCATCAAGCGCGGCGTTGAAATCAATGTCGCGCGCCTTGTATCCGGGGGTGGCGGCGTTGGCGATATTGGACGCGATCACGCCCATGCGCTCTGACCGCAGGGTCAGCGCTGCACCATGAATGCCGAAAAGTCGCTCGTTCACCGCTTAAGCCTCCTGTCGGATGGTCGTTCTGCTGCGGGGCGAACCCCGTTGTGCAGTCCGTTGAGCAGGAAGCGTGCCAAATGGGCGGCGCGGCGGTGGTGTGGGTGCGCCGCACTGAGCAGGCGGCAAGACGGTGCCGCTCGGCGGGTTGGCGCAAGGCAAATCCCTGCCGCTCTTAAACAAGCCGTGCCCCGGCCGTTCTGCATACGACAGACCACGCCAGAAGGGGGACCCATGCCCGGCACCTATTCATCGCTGTTCGATCCGGGCGCGCTCGCCATCGTGGTTGCCGGAACCGTGCTGGCCTGTGTGGCCCGATCCGGGTGGCGCGAATTCGGCGCGGCGCTGGCGCGAGCGGGCGGTTTGCTGCGGCGCGGGTTCGATGGCGATGCCAATCGCAAGGCGCTGGCGCTGGCGGTGACCGGCATTCAGCGCGAAGGATCGCACCGGGCCGACCCGGCCTTGCCGCCCGACCGGGCGTTGGGGATGATGCTGGAGACCTTCCTGCGCCACGGCGCGGTCGATACGATGCTGAAATCATGGCACGCCCAGCGCGAACGGGATGAAGCCCGCCGAACCAGAGCGGTGCAGGTGTTTGAATGGGCCGGTGAGCTCGCCCCGGTGTTCGGCCTGATCGGCACGCTTTACGGGCTCACCCAATTGGCCCCTACGGGCAGCGTCAGCCCTGACACGACCGTCATCATGGCAGCCGTTTCGACAGCGGTGCTGACATCGCTTTATGGTGCCCTGCTGGCTCATCTGGTGTGCTTTCCGCTCGCAAGTGCGATCGAACGGCGCGGCTTGCATGTTGATGTCGCGCGCGACGCCTTGTGTGACTGGTTCGTCGATCAGCTCAAACGCAGCCCGGTTGCTGCGCAGGAACGGCGTGCGGTTCTGCGGGGTGTGGCATGAGGCGCGCCGTCATCAGCCCGCGCGGCGGTGGCCAGGGCTGGCAGCTTATCCTTGCCGATCTGGCGCTGATCCTGTTCTTGCTGACCTTGTCCGCGCTGCCTGCGGCAGAGGCCGAGACCCGCCAGCGGCTGGCCGACAGCAAAGCACGCGCTCAAGATGCCCAACCCAGGATCGACGCCGAGATTGCCGCTTCTCAGGCGCTTTTTCGCCCCGTGGCCGAAGGGCCGAGCCTTGGCGAGTGGCTGCAATCCCAGCCACGTGATCCGCGCGCGACGTTGACGATCTTTGTCACCCACACGCAAGGCGGCGAAGCGGCGGCGTGGCTACGTGCGCAGGTGCTGGCCGATGAAGCTCGGGCGAGCGGCACCAAGGTGCGCGCCATTATCACCGCCGGATCTGACAGCGATGTCTATGCCAGCCTCGCCTATGACGCTGTGGCGGGGCGAGGGAGCATCTAACGACGTCCGCGCGTGCAGGAGTTCAGGCGACCATCACCCGATTGCGGCCTTCTTCCTTGGCGCGGTAGAGGGCTGCATCGGCGCGGGCCAACGCGCTGCGAGTGTCGGCATCCTCGGTCACTTCGGCGACCCCGCCTGAAAAGGTAATCTTCCCGAATGGCTTGCCAGTTTCGCGGTTGATCAACTGCCGCCCGGACTGTGCCAGCCGCAGCAGATCCAGCCGTTGGTACGCGGCGTCCTTGCCCAGACCATAGAACAGCAAGACAAATTCTTCCCCACCGTGACGCGCCACGAAGAAGCGGTCGCCGGCATAATCAATCAGGCTATTGGCCAGCGCGCACAGCACCCGGTCGCCCGCTTCGTGGCCATGGCGGTCGTTGATCGCCTTGAAATGATCGAGATCGCAGAACGCAAGGCTGAGCGGTTCGCCCTTGGCGCGTGCCTCCTTGGCTGCCGATTGCAGCCGCCGTTCAAACGCACGGCGGTTGGGCAGGCCGGTGAGGTGATCGACATCGGCTTCCATCCGGGCCTTGGCGAGATTTTCGCGCAAGGAAGCGGTCTCAGCCTCGCTGCGAGCCATGGCCATTTCGACCTGTTCGATCCGCGCCAGCATCGCGCGTGAAAGATCGATCACCTGCGCCAGATCGCCCGGCGCCGCCATCAGTTCAAGCTGCGCGCCGATGGCACCGCGTTGGTCGCTGGTTTCGGTGTGGGCAGAACGGGCGGTCTGGGCAAACCGCAGCAGCGCATATTCGAGCTTGTCCATCAGCCCGTCCAGCTCGGCGATGCGCGTTTGGCTGTCGGGATCAAGCCGCGCCAGCGTGTCGAGCCAGCGCTGGTCGATCGGCTCGCCCGCGATTTCGCGCGCGGCAAAGGCCTGCGCCAATTCCTGGTGCGATCCGGACAATCCGCCGCAGATCGTGGCCAGGTTGGCCGCGGTGACCGGCAGATCATGCTGCTCGATAAATTCGCGGATCCGGTCCAGCAGCGCGCCGTGAGCCTCTGCTGCGCGCCCCGGTGCGATCGCAGTGTCGCTTTGAGTGAGCGCGTCCTCGTCCTCGGAAAGGGCGCTTACGGCACAGTGGGACAGGGACAGGAAACCGGCTGGAAAACGCATAAGCACCATCGCTTCAATATTCGATCGCGTCGGATCGGATCGGGATTGGCCGCAAGGTTAAACGGCCATGCTTAATCCTGCGCCGCGCCGGGCCTGCGGGAGATTGCGTAATGCTGGGCCTTGGCGGGCAATGTACGATCAAGACCTGCGCGGATGGCACGGCCCTTGCTGAGATCCAGACATCTTGCTTGCCTATTTCAAGGAGCATTGGTGTGAAAAGCAACTATTCCCGGGCCAATGGCTGGCCGCTGAGCCGCCTGGCCGTGCCCTTTCTGCTGTCGCTTTGCGCTGCGCCGGGCTTGGCGAACGGCCTAACCGATCCGAACGCAATCGATCAGGCCGTGACCAGTTTTACGGGCGTGCCCATCGGGCAACCCGGCGGCGCGCGCATGGCGGTTGATCGGCGCTTGCAGTTGGGCGCTTGCGCCGCGCCGCTGGCTGTCAGCTGGCACACCCCAGCTCGCTCTGCGGTGCGGGTGGAATGCAGCGGCCCGGCGAGTTGGCGCATCTTCGTCGCCATCAATGCCGTGGCTGGCGTCGCCGCAGATAAGCCCGCAGCCCCGGTGATCAAGCGCGGCGATGCGCTGACGATTATGGTGCGCGGGCGCGGTTTCAGCGTCCAGCAACAGGGCGAGGCAATGGATAGCGGCGCGCCGGGCGATTGGATCTTCGTGCGCACCGCCCGCAAAGCCGAGCCGCTGCGCGCGCGGATCGAACGCCCCGGTCTCGCCGTGATCCCGGCCAATTGAATGGGCTTGTCACGCCCCCTTAATCTTCTCCGTCCCCGGCCGTTCTGGCTGACAGGAACCCACCAAGGACACATGCCATGCCCTCTGTTGAACTGAGCAAACTGCCCGGCATTGGTGCCACCCGCGCCCTGTCGACCAGTGATCGGGCGCAGATCGAAGCGCGCGCCCCAGCGGCTGCTGCTCCGCGCGCTGCCGTTCCCGCTGCTGGAGTCAGCGTTGAAATCGGCGCGGCCAGCGATGCGGCCACATCTCCACCGATCGATGCCGAGCGTGTCAGCCAGATCCGCGCCGCATTGCAGGATGGATCATACCCGCTGCTACCGGCCAAGATTGCCGATGCGTTGATCGCCGCACAGGTCAGCCTGTCGCTGCTGGAGCAGGAGTGATCCGATGGCCGAAACCCTGACCCCTGCTGCACCCGCTGACAATTCCCCGCTGGCCGGCAATCTGCGGCAGATGATTGCCGTGCTCCAGCGGGAGCGGCAAGCGCTTGCCGCGCTGGATGCCGATGACCTCATTATCTCGGCGCGTGAGAAGAACGCGCTGTGCGACAAGCTTGCGGAGATTGGCCCATTGGGGCTGGATCACGAAACCCGCAGCCTTGCGGAGACCGCGCGCCAGCTCAACGAGGTGAACCGCCGGGTGCGCAATCTGCTCGCCGCCAATGTCGCGGCACGGATCGAAGCGCTGGGCGGCCCGCGCCACCTGCCGCGCGCCACCTATGCGCCGGTGCGGTGATAGGCATTCATACCTAAGCCGGGCATCCGCCAATCTGGCACACGGCTTGCAGAACTCCGCTTGAAGGCGTCGCCCCCCGCGATGCTGATGTGATCAAGCGGACTGTGCATGAGCCATTTGTCGTCGTCATTGGGATTGCCGTCAGGATCGATTCGGGCCGGGTTTGAAGCGGCTGCGCGCACCCATCAGGCGGTGCGCGATGGCGCCGCGCTGCCCACCGAACGACAGGCTGCGGTGGGCCTGCCCGGCACACCGGTAACCGCCGCAATTGCCAATGCCGCCAATGCCACCAGCGTCGATTTCAATTATCTGCTGGCGCAGGCCGAAGTCGAATCCGCGCTGGATCCCAAGGCCCGCGCTGCCACGTCAAGCGCGACCGGCCTGTATCAGTTCATCGACAGCACCTGGCTTACCACCCTCAAGAAGCACGGTGGCCGCTTCAGCCTTGGCGAGGTAGCTGACGCAATCGGGTTGACGCCTTCGGGCAACGCCTATGTCGCCGATCCTGCGCGGCGGGCGGAGATCCTAGCGCTGCGCAATGATCCCGAAGTCGCCAGTCTGATGGCGGCAGGGTTGGCCGAAGACAACCGCGCCCATCTGATGCCGATCCTTGGTCGGCAACCGAGCCACCCCGAACTCTACCTCGCGCATTTCCTTGGCGCAGGTGGGGCAGGGCGGTTCCTGGCCGAGCTGCAGGCCGATCCGGGCCAGAGCGCGCCCGCGCTGTTTGCCCGACCGGCGGCGGCCAACCGCGCGATCTTCTATGCCCCCGATGGCAGCCCGCGCAGTCTTGCGCAGGTGATGGACGTGGTCGGCACCAAGCTTGATCGCGCCTTGGACCGGGCGAGCGATGGCGCGGCGGTGCGCTTTGCCCACGCTGACCTTGCCCCATCAATCACTCTGCCGGGCTACAGCAGAGGGCAGCAACTGAGCGCAGATCAAACCGGGTTCGCCCCCGGCCTTCCCGCAGGGATTACCCGGGCGAGCCTGCCTTCCCTGCAATCAGCGCGCGGCCTGCTGCCCCAGCGACCGCCCATGTCGCAAGTCCTGGGGGCGACCTTCGGCACTGATGCGGTGGCCACCTCTCCGCAGGTGCGCCGCGCCTATAACACCCTGAAAGCCTTTGGCCTGTGACCGCAACTGCCACCACTGCTGCCGGGCCAATGGCCCGCCTTGCCGCCATGCCTGCCGCCATGGCTCTGCCGGTCGGCATCTTTGCGCTGTTGGCGCTGATGGTGCTGCCGATCCCGGCGCTGCTGCTCGACATCTTTTTCGTGCTCAACATCGCGATTTCGATCGCGGTGCTGATGGTGTCGCTGAACGCCCGGCGAGTGCTCGATTTCTCCAGCTTCCCCAGCGTGTTGCTGTTCGCAACGCTGTTGCGGCTCGCGCTCAATGTCGCTTCGACCCGGGTGGTGCTGGTCCATGGGCACGAGGGCGGCGCGGCGGCGGGCGAGGTAATCGAAAGCTTCGCCGCCTTTCTGGTCGGCGGCAATTTCGTGGTCGGCCTGTTCGTGTTCGCAATTCTTATGATCATCAACATGATCGTCATCACCAAGGGCGCGGGCCGCGTTTCGGAAGTCTCGGCGCGGTTTGTGCTCGATGCCTTGCCCGGCAAGCAGATGGCGATTGATGCCGATATCGCCGCGGGCCTCGTCACCGCTGACGAAGCGCGCGAACGCCGCCGCGAAGTCACCATCGAGGCCGATTTCTACGGTTCGATGGATGGTGCTTCCAAGTTCGTGAAGGGCGACGCGATGGCGGCGCTGCTGATCCTTGGCGTCAACATCGTTGCGGGCTTTGCCATCGGCATGATCAGCCACGGCCTGTCTGCGACCGAGGCGGGTGAGGTTTACGTGACGCTGGCGGTGGGCGATGCGCTGGTGGCGCAGGTGCCTTCGCTGCTGCTGTCGATTGCCGCCGCTGCGATCGTGACTCGCGTGTCGGACACCCGCGATCTGTCCGGGCAGATTGGCGGTCAGTTTGCCGATCCGCGCGGGTGGTTGCCGGTCGCGCTGATCCTTGGCGCGGTTGGCGTGGTGCCTGCCATGCCGCAGCTGATCTTCCTGCCGGGCGCGGCGATTGCCGCCGCGATCTGGTGGCAACTGAAACGGCGAGCCGCCGCGCCGCCCGTGGTGATTGAGGAAGTGGAAGAGGTCGCCCCCGATCACATTGCACTGGCCGATGTCAGCGATGCGACGCTTGTGACGATCGAGCTCGGCTATGGCCTGATCGGGCTGGTGGACGCAGCGCAGGGCGCGCCGCTGATCACCCGCATCACTGGCATCCGCAAGCAATTGTCGCGCGATCTGGGATTTGTGCTCCCACAGTTCCGCATCAGGGACTCGCTCGATCTGGGCGCGCAGGATTACGCCGTGTTGATGGGCGGTGTCAGCGTCGCGCGCGGCAGCCTGCGTCGCGGCAAGCTGCTGGCGATTGATGCGGGCGATGTACGCGCCGGCCCCAATGGCTACGGAGGCCTTGCTGGCGAGGCGACCCGCGATCCCAGCTTCGATTGTCCCGCCTTGTGGATCGCACCCGCCGCGCGCGACCATGCCATTGCCGAAGGGTTTCTGGTGGTCGATCCCTCCACCGTTATTGCCACCCACGCCAATCAGGCCCTGCTCGCCGAGGCGCATCAATTGCTGGGGCCGGATGAGGTGCGCGAATGGGTCAATGCGCTGAAGGAACGTGCGCCCGCGCTGGTGGAGGCGGTGTATCCCGATCCGCTGCCGCTCGCCGCGCTGACCCGCACCTTGCGCGCGCTGCTGACGGACGGGATCGGGCTGGCGCACCCGCAGCCGCTGTTCACTGCCCTGGCGCTGGCGCTCCAGAAGACCTCCGACTTCGATGCGGTGATCGATCTCGTGCGAGCCGATCTGGGCGCGCGGCTGACCGCCCGGATTGCCCCTCCGGGTGAGGCGCTGAAGGTGGTGACGCTGGATGCCGGGTTGGAGAGCGCCATCCTTGGCGGTATGGTCGACCCGGCCACCGGCATGCCGCTGATCGAGCCCGATTGCGGCGCGATGATCGTGCGCGAGATCAACCGCATTGCTGACGCCGAGGGCGGGGCGCTGGCGCTGATCGTGCAGCCGCCTGCGCGCCGCGCGCTCGCCGCGCTGCTCAAACCGCGCTGTCCCCGCTGTCTGGTGCTGTCGATCACCGAGCTGCCCGCAGCGCAGCCAATTGCCGTGGTCGGTGTGATCGGCGCCGCGGATGAGCCGCCCCCGCTTGCCGCCCCGAAGGAGTTGGCCGCATGAAGCACGACCACGCCGCCTTTGCCGCGCCTGCGGCTCCCTATGGTTCGTCCCGCGCCGAAGTCGCTGATCGCGTGCGCCGCTTCCTGCCGCTGGTGCGCCGCACCGCGTGGCATATCAACGGCAATGGCCGCGAGGGGTTGGAGATCGAGGATCTGGTCCAGGCCGGGATCGTCGCGCTGACCGAATGCGCCCAGCGTCATAATGGCCCGACCGAGGATGGCTTTGCCGCCTATGCCAAGATCCGGGTGCGCGGCGCGATGCTGGATGAAGTGCGCCGTGTGGCCCATGACAGCCGCACCGCCCGCGCCAAGCGCGCCGGGTATGACCGCGCGCTTGGACGGTTGCGCGGCCAATTGGGGCGCGAGCCAAGCCGGGCGGAACTCGCGCTCGAAATGGCGGTGAGCGATGCCGAATTGCTCGCCATTGAAGGCTCGGGCGTGAAGTTGACCCCGATTGATGATGCGTATGACGAAACCAGCCTGGCCTTTGCCAGCGACGATCCCGATCCGTTCGAGGCGCTGTGCGCTGCCGAGGATCGTGACCGGCTGGTCCAGGCGATGATCGAGCTGCCTGACCGGCTGAAACTGGTGTTGCAGCTGTTCTTTGTTGAAGAGCTCAACCTCACCGAGATCGCCGCCGTGCTCGAAGTCAGCGTGCCCCGCGTCCATCAACTGCGCGCCAAAGCCTTGAAAGACCTGCGCGCGCTGATGGAAGCGGAGTAGCGAACCGATTCGCTGCCACCGCCCCTGTTGGAGACACAGGTTACACTGTCCAGGAACGAAAAACTCACCCCCCCAACGCCGTGTTTGAGGGCGCTGGAAGAGGCGGCTGCGGTGGGTCATCCCGGCGACTGTGTCAGGAGGCGCGGGCGTAGGAAAGTGTTCAGCGGGTCGGGCTCTCGCAGCCGCGCCGCAGGCAATCCTTTTGTTCGCGCCAAGCCGCCAAGTCACCAAGAAGGAGCGCCCCGGTTCAAGGGTCGCACCCTGTCTTGGCGACTTGGCGGCTTGGCGCGAACCAATAATCCGCTACGCGGTAAGCGCTACGCCCTAGCCCGCGTCACCATCGGAATGGCCGCGGCCTTCGGCGGTTGCCTCGGCTGAACCGCCTGCGCCTTTTCCGCCATTGGCTTCCCACCAATAGGGAGCGCGCGTTGCGGTGCCGGTGCCGACCTCATTGAGCGTTTTGGCGTCATACAACCGCCCGCCGAGCATCACCTGTTCGATATTGTCCGAATTGGCGATGTCCTGCGAGGGGTCGTCGGTCAGGATCACAAGGTCCGCCAGCTTGCCCACCTCGATGCTGCCGATGTCCTTCGCCATGCCGAGCGATTCAGCGGAGGTAATCGTCCCCGCCTTCAACGCCTCAACCGCGCTCATCCCGCCGCGCGCGAAGCTCCACAGCTCCCAATGCGCGCCGATGCCGGCTTGCTGGCCGTGCGCGCCGATGCTGACCTTGACCCCGCGCTGGGCGAGCCTGCGTGCCTCCCGCGCGTTGTTGTCATCGACGAAGGCCCACTCGGGCGCCTTGGTCCGCCTGCCGGTTTCGGCCAGCAGCATCTTGGGCGGGGTATGCACCATCAGTGGGTTCTCCCACACATTGGTCGCCTGCCGCCAATAGGGATCGCCCGCCAAGCCGCCATAGGTCACCACCAGTGTGGGCGTGTAATTGCTGTTCGACTGGCCGAAGAATTGCAGCATGTCCTCGTAGAACACGTCGACCGGGACATTGTGCTCGATGGTCGAATTGCCGTCGGCGACAAGGTTCATGTCCATCCCGAACAGCGAACCGCCCTCGGCCACCACCAGCATGTTCTCGGCCGCAGCCGCCCGCGCGACCATCTGGCGCTGTTCGCGGCGGGGCTGGTTGTAGTTCTTGACCGAGACCGCGCCCTGCGCCTTCAATCGCCTCACGTGGGCGAGTGCGTCGTCATAAGAATCGATCCGCGCATATACATCCGCCGCCTTGGCACCGTAGACGATCTCGCCGGTCGAGAAGATGCGCGGGCCGAGCGTGAGGCCCGCACGCTGGCGTTCGGCGGCGGCGAATACCGTGCTCGCCTGGCTTGAGGGGTTGTGGATCGTGGTCACGCCCATCGCCAGGTCTTGCAACAGCGACCAGTTCTGCTGCGGAATCAGATCGCCGACGCCGTAGCCGCCGTGGGCGTGGGCATCGACCAGACCGGGCATGATCGTCTTGCCGCTGGCATCGATGAAGCGCGTGCCCTCTGCGAACTTGATGCGCACCACGGTCGCATCATGCACGCCGGTGATCCGGTTACCCGTGATCACGATCAACCCGTTTTCGATCACGCCCGGATCATCCGCGCCGAGGCCTGCGCGCATCGTCAGCACCCGCGCACCGGTGATCACGGTGGTGCCGGTGGGCTTGGCCGCCTGCACTGTCACGCCCATCGGAATGCCGGTGGTGGGCGGGGTGTAGGCAGCTGTTTTGTCGCTATCAGCCTTGGGTGCATTGGCAAAGAACGCGCTGACAGCCGCGCTTTGCAGGCTCGGCCCGATCGACCAGAACAAAGTCTCACCGCCATTGGCCCAACCGATATATTCCGCCCCGCCGGTGCTGACCTTGGTGACCGGCAGCGAACCGCCCTTTTCGCTCACATCCACCGGCTTGCCGCCGGGGATCAGCGGCATGGAGAACACCTCGTAATTCTGGCGGAAGGCGATGGTGCGGCCATCGGGCGCGAGGCGGAAATCATTGGCGAGATCGCCCTTGGCATGGGTGCGCTTGGCCTCGCCGCTGAGGTCGGTCGAGACAAGCGCCAACGCGCTGCCTTCGCGCATCAGCATGAACAGGCGGTCGGAAGCGGCACCCCATTGCGGGTTGCCGCCGCTGCGGGTTACGAGCTTCGGCTCTCCCCCAGCGACCGGCATGACGTAGATTCCGGCGTTTTCGGAGAAGTCAGGCGCGGTCAGGTATCCGCCCTCGCGCTTTTCGAACGCGATCATGGTGCCATCAGGCGAAAAGGCGATGTTGCCAAAGTGCCCCGGTCCGGTCAGCACCCGGCGGTTCTGGCCGCTGGCATCGGCGATGACGATCTCGCCGAGGGTGGCATCGTTCCAGCGCACATAGGCCAATTGGCTGCCATCACGGCTGAAGGCGGGGAAGGCTTCGAGCGCGTCCGCGCTGTCGCCAGTCAGCGGCGCGGGCGCATCCTTGCCGCGCGCCGACTTGCCGTAAAGCTTGCCGAGGCTTTCAAACACGACCCGCGTCCCATCCGGGCTGAGCGTCGCGAAGCGCGGCATGGTGGTGGTGAAGCTCTCGGGCGACACATCGATCACCGGATGCGGCGCATCGGCCACCCCGCGCGTGTCGTTGACGCTGAACGGGATGACCGCATGGCCCGATCCATCGCGGCCGACGCGGTTGAGCTTTCCGCCCGCCCAGAACACAATCCCGCTGCTATCGGGCATCCAGTCAATATTGGGATAGACCCCAGTGACCGCCCAGGTCTCCTGCACGTCCAGATCAAGCGCGCCGTAGATCATCCGCTCGCGGCCGTTGGCCATGTCCTTGACCCACAGCTGGCTCTTGTCCTTGTCGCGCCGGACAAAGGCGATTTCCTTGCCATCGGGCGAGGGTGCCGGCCGCACCGCGCCGCCATAGCCGCTGACCGCCGTGGTCACTTCGCCAGTGGCAAGTTCGTGGCGTTCGATGGCGAAGATGCCCGCGTTGGAATCCTGCGCGTATTCGAAGCTGTTCCCCGGCGTGGTATTGCGGGTGTAGTAGATCGCGCTGCCATCAGGGGCGAACACCGGCTCGCCCAGTTCCTTTTGCAGGCGTTCATTGGCGCGTTCGACCACCTGCACCCCGCCGCCGCCGCTCACATGATAGAGCCAGATTTCACCCGTCCCGGCTGAGCGTTCGGTGGTGAAGTGCTTCTTGGCCGCAATGAAGCGCCCATCGGGCGACCATGCGGGCTGGTTGAGCAGGCGGAAATCTTCCTTGGTCACCTGCCGCTTGTCAGAGCCGTCGACTTTCATCACCCAGATATTGTCTCCCCCTGCGCGGTCGGAGGTGAAGGCGATGCGCGTGCCATCGGGGGAGAAACGTGGCTGCACTTCCCACGACAGGCCTTCGGAAATGCGCTTGGGCGTGCCGCCTCCGATGGGCATGGTGTAGATGTCGCCGAGCAGGGTGAAGGCCAATGTCTGCCCATCGGGGGCGACGTCGACATCCATCCACGTGCCTTCGTCGGTCTTGATTGGCACTTGCTTGATGGCCGCACCCTTGGGCGCCTCGACGCTCCACGCGGCCTCATCCTTCTTGGCGGCCTTGCCCTTCGACTGCGCGGCAAGCGGAGCGGCGCTCAGGGTGGCAATGCAGGCGGCCCCGACAAGCAGGGCGGCAGCGAAATGGCGCATGGAAATGTCTCCTCTGTTGGGTGGGAGACTAGCGGCGCGAAACGATATTGCTAGGGGGTGAAACGTCGTTGGTCGATTACGATGGAGCCTTACCCGTACATCAACCGAATTGGCCCCGCTTCGGCCCGAGATAGCCGAAGAGGTACGCCCCCACCTTTCGCATCTGAATCTCCTCGCTGCCTTCGGTGATCCGGTAGCGGCGGTGGTGGCGGTAGATGTGCTCGAACGGCTTGTGCCGCGAATAGCCGATGCCGCCGTGAACCTGCATCGCGCGGTCCGCCGCCTCGCACACCAGCCGGTTCGCCCAGTAATTGCACATCGAGACCTTGTCCGAGATGGTGCGTTCAATCTGTTCGTGGGGCATGTTGTCCATCTCCCATGCGGTCTTGAAGATCAGGAGGCGCAGCATTTCCGCCTGCGTGGCCAGTTCCACGAGCGGGAACTGGATGCCCTGATTGCGCGCCAGCTCCTCGCCGAAGGGCTTGCGTTCCCGCGCGTATTTCACGCTCTCGTCGATGCAATAGAGCGCCGCGCCGCAGCTTGATGCCGCCTGCCGGATGCGGTTCTGGTGGACGAAGCTCTGCGCCAGCGCGAGGCCGCGGCCTTCGACGCCAAGGATCGCGCTGTCGGGCACCCACACGTTCGTCACCGACAGGCGCAGGTGGTCGGTGGGCATGTTGAAGGTCCACATCCACTCCTCGATTTTGAGGCCCTCGGTGGGATTGGGAACGAGGAAGCAGGTGATCCCGCTGGCGTCCCCCGCCTTGCCCGCGGTGCGCGCGAACATTGCGCAGTGGGTGGCGACGTGCATGCCGGTGATCCACATCTTCTCACCATCGATCCGCCAGCCGTCGACCCCGTCGCGCGCCTCACGCACCGCGACTGTCTCCATATGCGTGGCGTCAGAACCATGGTGCGGTTCGGTGAGGCCGAACGCGACGCGGCGGGTGCGTTCAAACCCGCCGAGGATGAATTCCTGCTTCTGCTCCTCGGTCCCCCATTGGTCGAACATGGCGACGAAGGGGAAGTTGCCGACGATGGAGTGTTCGTTCTGGAGATCGTTGTGCAGCCCGAGGCCCTGACGCGCAAAATGCTCACGGATCACTGCCATCCAGAGGTTGCTGCCATCCTTGCCGCCGTAGCGTTTGGGCGCGGAGAAGCGCCAATGGCCCGCCTTGTCCGAGCGGCGGGTGGCTTCCTTGAGCAGTTCCTCCCACTCGTGCCGGGGCAGCCCGCCCGCCTCGAAGTCCGTGCGCGCATATTCGCGGCGGTGATCGAAGAAGCGGATGTTGTCGTCCTGCTGTTCGAGCGGTTTGATCTCGGCGGCGATGAAGGCGTCGAGTTCATCGAGGTAAGCAGCCAAGTCTGCGGGGATGGCGAAGTCCATGGGTTATTCCTCTCCTAGCCACTTCGTCCGCGCTGCTTTGAGCGCAGGGTATTTGGGCACATCTGCGCTCAATTTTTGCAGCGCCATGCTTCTGACGTCAGCTAGCAATCCGGATGATTGAAGCGTTTTCTCGCCCGCCAACAGTTCCTCCGAAAGCAGCAAGTCGCTTTCTAACGGCAGCAGGTCAGCCTCTCGCGCAATCATGCCGAGCGCGTTGCGGGCGACCGCCAATTGAAAACGGTCATGCCCAGTCAGCTTGTCCTTGAGCGTATCTAGCCATTCGGCAATCGCGGTGGCCATTTCCTCTTGGCTCGCCTCACCCAGATAAGTGCAGGACATGTCGGGCAGGACCACTGGCCGCGCCCGCTCCGCCTCCGGCGCATCCTCCTCCAGCAGCAGCAGCAGGTCCAATTCCTGCTCGCTGGTCCGGCGCGAGATCACCACGCGCTCCAGCATCCGGTCCGCGCCGGAACGCCATTGCGCCGCCATCTTGAGGCACCCGAGCGCCCACCACACGGTGCGGTAGATCGTCCAGAAGCGGAAGCGCGCGGGGTCGATCTTCATGCCTGCCTCGGCCTCGTAGGCGGCGATGTAGTCTTCGATGCTCCCCAGCCCCAGCGCGGGCCGGTCGTAGCGGGCGAAGCGCCACACCGCCATGCAGCCGAAGGCGAGGTCCTCGTGACGGTCGCCGAAATGGGCGATCTCCCAGTCGAGCACGCCGGTGAGGGTCGAGCCTTCGACCAGCAGATTGCCCATCCGGTAATCGCCATGGTTGAGGACAATCTGCTCCCCTCCCGCTTGCGGGAGGGGTTGGGGGTGGGAAAGCAGCCCGACATTATCCTCAAGCCAGCGCAGCCCCAGCGCGATGATCGGACGATCTCCGCCTGCGTCCATGAACTGCGCTTTGAGGTCGGCAATTGCCGCGCGGTAGTCCATCACCGGCACGCCTGCAGGCACATCCGCCTGCCGCAGTGAATGGATGCGGGCTAGATCCCGTGCCGCCTCGTGCAGCAGCCCGGCAGGATCATCGCACGCCAAGATAACCTTGGGATCAGCCGTCCCCGGCAAAGCGCGCATCACAAACCCGCTGCCTAGCCCGTCCGCCTCTTCCAGCAACGCCACCACTTCCGGAGCCGTCACGCCCTTGGCACGCGCCGCTTCGATCAGCGCCGCCTCAACGCCATGCCCGTAAGGCCGCCCCTCCATAAATTCGAGGCTCGGCGCGCGGCGCAGGACGAAAGGCTCGCCTCCCGCCGCAAACCGCCAGCTTTCCATCACCGCCCCGCCGGTGAGCCGCTGCGGCGCGCTGTCCACCAACACGCCAAGGCCGACGCGGGCACACACCCGCGCCAGCCCGGCTGTCAGCGTGTCAGGATCAATCACCCGATCTGCTTGCGCATCCGCTTGGCGCGCTTGGCCGGATCGGGGTGGGTTTTCAGCAGGCCAATGCCGCCGCCCCCGCCCAGCGCCGCCAGCTTGTCCATCGCGGTGGCGCAGGCGTCCTGCGGGTATTGCTTGGCCGCCATGAAGCCCAATGCGTAATCATCCGAGGCGGTTTCCGCCGCCTGCGAATGCTGTGCGTTCATCACGCCCTGGATAAACCCGCCCAACTCCGAATCGGCGATCCGCTTCACCCCGCTGCTGGCAGTGCCCGCAACGCTCAATGCCGCGTCCTGTTGCAGCGCGAGCTTCATCCGCTTCTTGCCATGTTCCAGCTTCACATGGCCGATTTCGTGGCCGATCACGCAGCGCACTTCGTCATCGGTCATCTTGTCCATCAGCCCGGAATAGACCCGCACCGTGCCATCGCCCATCGCAAAGGCGTTCACATCATCGACGAGGTAGGCTTTGATATCGAGCTTCAGCCCGTCATAGCTGTCGAGCCCCTTGGTCAGCTTGGCCAGCCGCACGGCATAGGGGTTCTTGGCCGGGGCGAGCGGGTTCTGACGGTCCATCTCATCCGACATTTGTCCGAAATAGGCGACGATCTGTTCGTCCGAAACGCTGGCGGCCTCGGCCACTTTCTTGGCCGATCCGACAATATTGCCCAAGCTTTGCGATTGCGCCGGAGCGGTGGGCGCGATCAGTGTCGCCCCCACCATCCCAGCCGCAGCCAGCACCGGCGTAAGCGCGGCGAAAAGTTTGATCTGTGTACGCATCATCATCCTCCCTCAAGAGCGGTTTCCGACCATTCTGCACGATGCCCGCCATTCAGCCCGCCATCAAGCAGGTACATTGTCCTTCTTAACTGTAATCACTTGCGAATAAGTGAATTCCTTGAGGCCTTCCTTGCCATATTCGGCGCCGAAGCCCGATTGCTTGTGGCCACCGAACGGTGCGAAGGGCGAGAGGTGGAGGTATTCATTGACCCACACCGTGCCGGTTTCGAGCTGCTCGGCGATCTTCACGCCGTTGTCCGGGTTGCCGGTCCATACCGCGCCGGCAAGACCGTATTCCGAGGCATTGGCGCGCGCGATCACTTCCTCTTCCGTGGAGAATTTCATCAGCGGCATGACCGGGCCGAACTGCTCCTCGGCGACGATCCGCGCATCTTCAGGCGGGTTGTCGATGATAGTCAGCGGCACGAAATAGCCGGTGCCCGAAGGATCAGCATTGCCGCCGAGCAGGAACTTGTAGCCATTGTCCTTGGCGTCCTCGATCAATTCGAGCACGCGGTCATACTGCTTCTTGTTCTGGATCGGGCCGACGCCCGTGCCCTGCTGCGCGCCGTCACCGACAGTTACGGTCTTGGCATATTCGACGATCGCTGCCGAAAGCTCGTCATAGATATCCTCGTGGATGTAGACGCGCTTGGCCGCGACGCAGATCTGGCCGGCGTTCGAGAAGCTCGACCAGAACAGCTGTTCGGCGACCTTCTTGGGATCGGCATCGGGCAGCACGATCGAGGCGTCGTTACCGCCGAGTTCGAGCGTGATGCGCTTCAGGTCAGCCGAGGCGCCTTCCATGATCTTCTTGCCGGTCGCGGTGGAGCCGGTGAAGGTGATCTTGTCGATATCGGGGTGCGAGGTCATCATCGGGCCGAGATCGTCCTCACCCGTGATGATGTTGACGACGCCCGCAGGCACCTTGTCCGCGATCAGTTCAGCGATGCGCAAAGTCGTCAGCGGGGTGAAAGGCGAGGTCTTCAGCACGATGGTGCAGCCCGACAGCATGGCAGGCGCGATCTTTTGGATCGCCATCATCACCGGGAAGTTCCAAGGCACAATGCCCGCAACCACGCCCACCGGCACGCGGCGGGTGCGGCTGAAGCGGGTGTCCGAATCCTCGTTGATCTCGTCATCCAAGCTGAGCGTGGACTGCGCCGCGCTCATCCCGGCCGCGCCGTAGATTTCGCCCTTGGCCTGATCATGCGGCTTGCCCTGTTCGCTGGTCAGCAGGCGATAAAGCTCGTCCGCATTGGCCTTGATCGCGCCCGAAATCGCCATGATCGCCGCGCGGCGTTCTTCGATGGGGGTGTTCTTCCAGGTCTTGAACGCGGCGCGCGCGGCGGCGACGGCTTCGTCAAGCTCGGCCTTGCCGCAGGCAGGCACCTGGCCGATCACTTGCTCGGTCGCCGGATTGACCACGTCGAGCATGCGGTCGGTCGTGACCATCTTGCCGCCGATCAGGTTCTTGTACTGGGTGACCATGTGTATTCCTCTCTCGTCGAATGGGGATTCGTCTCTCACCCCGCAAAGGTGGCGCGTTGCATTGGAAAACGCAACGCCCGCGTTGATGGTGAGTGTAAGCGGCGCGGCGGCCCGCTTCGCCTAGCGATTGCGCTATTGCGAGGCGGCCTTATGGAGGCCGCGAGAGACGCACTTGAGGAGAGCCCGCATGAGTGATTCCCGCCCCGATCTGGTCATCTATGGCAGTCCGGTATCGCCGTTTGTGCGCAAGGTGGCAGGCCTCTGCATTGAAAAGGGCGTGGAATACGAGGTCGAGGCGATTAACGTCTTCGACCCGCCTGCATGGTTCCGCGAGATCTCGCCGATGAAGCGGATTCCGGTGCTGCGCGACCGGTCCGTGGCCGAAGAAGGCGTGGCGGGCACCATCGCCGACAGCTCGGCAATCTGCGCCATGATCGAGAAAAAGCACCCCACCCCTGCGCTCTATCCCGCCGATCCGATGGCGCTGGGTGAGGCGCTGTTCATCGAGGAATATGCTGACACTGCGCTCGCGATGGCAGGTGGCCTCGGCATCTTCCGGCCGATTTTCTTTGCGGTCAGCAAGGGTGAGGAGCCGGGGCTCGACAAGGCGCGCGATGCCTGGGCCAATCAGCTGCCGCCAATCTTTGACGTTCTCGAAACGCGTCTCGGCGGTCGCGCTTTCTTCGCGGGCGACGCGCTCTCGATTGCCGACATCACCGTCGCCTGCGTGCTGATGCAGGTGTCGCTGGTGGCGGAGACTCCGCTAGACAAATGGCCCGGCCTCGCCGCGCATTTCGCCGCGATGCAGGCGCGCCCCTCGATCGCCGGGCCTTACGCGGCGGCGGAAAAGATGGTCCGCAGGGCCTTGCCCACTCCCTTCGACCTGACCTAAGCCCTCACAACGAAAACAAGGGGCAGGTCGCACACATGGCGAGCGAATGGTGCATCGGGATTATTGGCGGATCGGGCCTCTATGCCATGGACGGCATTGAGGACGCCCAATGGATCGCGATTGATACGCCCTGGGGCGCGCCCTCGGACGAGATTCTGTGTGGCCGGATTGGCGAGGTGAAGGTGCGCTTTTTGCCGCGCCATGGTCGCGGGCACCCGATCAGCCCGACGGAGCTGAATTCACGCGCCAATATTGATGCGCTGAAGCGCGCAGGCTGCACTGATATTCTGGCGATCAGCGCGGTGGGATCCTTGCGTGAAGAGCTTGAGCCGGGGCGGTTTGCCGTGGTCGAACAGTTCATTGATCGCACCGTGCATCGTCCCAGCACCTTCTACACCAGCGGGTTTGTCACCCATGTCTCAATGGCCGATCCGGTCTGCCCGCGCCTGTCTGACATGGCGGCCAAGGCCACAGCGAAGGCCAAGGGCAAGGTGGCCGTGGGCGCGACCTATCTCGCGATGGAAGGTCCGCAATTTTCCACCCGTGCCGAAAGCCGGATGTACCGCCAATGGGGCGCGGATGTGATCGGCATGACCGCCATGCCCGAAGCCAAATTGGCGCGCGAGGCAGAGCTGCCCTACGCACTCGTCGGCATGGTGACCGATTATGATTGCTGGCGCGATGGCGAAGCGGTGGATGTGGCGCAGGTCGTCCAGCAGATGCAAGCAAACGGCGCACTTGCCCGCGCGATGGTCGCGAACTTCATCGCCGCGCTACCCAAGAAACGGGATGCTTCACCAATCGATACCGCGCTGGACGACGCCGTCATCACTGCGCCCGATGAACATGATCCCGAAGTCATGGCGCAGTTGGACGCGGTGGCGGGGCGATTGTTCGGGTAAGAAGCGATTGGTACCGATTGCAGGCGTGATCGAAGCCTAACCGGCCAAGCCGCACCCTACCAGAGCAAGCGAACCGGATCGCGGCTGTTTGGGAAGGGAGGGCTGGAGCGGGTAGCGGGAATCGAACCCGCATAGCCAGCTTGGAAGGCTGGAGCTTTACCACTAAGCTATACCCGCGTGGCGCCTCGCGCGCCCAATGCCATCAGGCGGGGGCGTGCGTCAACGCTCATTTGGAGCTACGCCTGTAGTGGACTGACAGCCATGTTGTCGATCAGCCTTGTGCCGCCGATCCGGGCTGCGACCAGCAGGCGGGCGGGGGCGGCGGTCAAGGTGGTCAGCGGGGCAAGCGATGCGCTGTCGGCCAGCACGGCGTAATCGACGCGATCGAATCCTGCCGCCATGATCTCAGCCTCCAACTCCGACAGCACCGCGGCCACATCTGCGCCGCCTTCCAGTCTGGCGATGGCGGTCAGCATGGCGCGGGGCAAGCCCGTCGCTGCTACACGCTGATCGGGCGCGAGATAGCGATTGCGGCTGCTCATCGCGAGCCCATCAGCTTCGCGCACCGTCGGCACGCCGATGATTGCGTCAACATGCGGGTGGGTGAGATCCAGATCCCTTGCCATCGTCCGGATCACAGCGAGCTGCTGAAAATCCTTCTCACCGAACAGCGCGACATCGGGTTGCACCTGCTGGAACAGCTTGCACACCACGGTCGCCACCCCGTCGAAATGGCCGGGCCGCGCCGCGCCGCACAGCCCGTCGCTCACGCCGGTCACGCTGATATTGGTGGCAAAGCCCGCAGGATACATCGCCTCGACCGTCGGTGCCCACAGTAGCGCGCAGCCTTCGCTGGCCAGCAGCGCGGCATCGGCGGCGAATTGGCGCGGGTAGGCGTCGAGATCCTCGTTTGGTCCGAACTGCTTGGGATTGACGAAGATTGAAGCGACCACATGATCGGCGACCTCATGCCCGCGGCGCACCAGTGTCAGATGGCCTTCGTGCAGCGCGCCCATGGTCGGCACCAGCGCGATCCGCTTGCCATCACCGCGTACCTGCCGCAGCGCGGTTCTCAACATATCGAGCGTATTGACCGTTTGCACCGCTTCGCCTCCAAGGATAGACCGCCAGTCACGCCCTAGCGGCGCTTCCCGTTCCATTTCAAGCGGCCGCGCTGCGGTTGCCCAGCGAGTAACCCGCCATGTCGCCCGCCCCGCTTTCCGACCCACCAAAACCGGCGCGCAAATTGCGGAGCGGGCAGGCGCATCGGATCGTGTTTGCCAATGAGAAGGGCGGCACGGGCAAATCGACCACCGCTGTGCATATCGCCGTGGCGCTGGCCTATCTTGGCGCGCGGGTTGCCTCGATCGATCTCGATCCGCGCCAGCGCACCATGCACCGCTATATCGAAAACCGCCTGACGACGCTGGAAAAGCGCGGCCTGACGTTGCCGACGCCCGATTGCGAGGTCTTTCGCGGGTCAAGCACCGGTGATCTGATCGCCATGATCCGGCGGATGGAGGCCAATTGCGATTTCCTGATCATCGACAATCCCGGCCGAGATGATCCCTATGCCCGGATAGCGGTGGAAAATGCCGATACGCTGGTCACGCCGATGAACGACAGCTTCGTCGATTTCGATCTGATCGGGCAGGTCGATGCCGAGACGTTCAAGGTCAAGAAACTGTCCTTTTTTGCCGAGCTGATCTGGGAGGCGCGGATGAAGCGCAGCCGCATGACGCTTGAACAGCAACGCCCGGAGATGGACTGGATCGTGGTCAGAAACCGCACCGGCCACGTCGAGGCGCGCAATCAGGCGCGTTTGCAAAAGGCGCTGACGGAGATGGCCAAGCGGGTTGGCTTCCGGGTCACGCAGGGCCTGTCCGAGCGGGTGATCTATCGCGAACTGTTCCCCTCGGGCCTGACCTTGCTCGACAAGGGGCAACTGGGCGAGCTTGGGACCAGCCATCTGGTCGCCCGGCAGGAACTGCGGGCGCTGGTGAAGGCCTTGGCGCTGCCCGAATTCACGGCCACCCAAGGCCGGCTGGAACTGGCCTGATGCTGCGCGCCCTCGTTCTGATCGCGGTGGTTTGCGTGTTTTGCCGCTGGGCCTTCGGCAAATGGCCGTGGGATTTCCTGCGGCCCGCCTCCACCCGCAGCCAGGCCCTGTTCCGGGCGCGCAAACTGCTCGGGATCGAAGCCGGGGCTGGGCGCGACGAGATCATTGCCGCCCATCGCCGCCTGACCACGCTGGTCCACCCCGATCGCGGCGGCACCACCATTGCGATGCAGGAAGCCAATGCCGCGCGTGATCTGCTCCTTGCCGAACTTCCCGGCGTGATCGTGCCGCCTGATGACAGCGATCCGCCAGCGCCATCGCAGGATTGACACATTCGTTCGGCAGGTCTTTTGCCATAAGCTGGCAAATAGCGTGAATGATCGCGCAGTCTTGGCCGTTGTTACTGCGGGCTTTCGTTCGCGTCGCGCGCTCAGGACGGTGCAATCGGCCCGCTTGCAAAAGGGACACTTCTGACAATGCAACACCACTTCCACCCGACTGTTCTGCGCGAGTATGATATTCGTGGGATCATCGGCGAAACGCTGGGCGCGGATGATGCGCGCGCGATCGGGCGCGCGTTTGGCACGCTGCTGCGCGAAGCGGGCGGCCAGACAGTCGCGGTAGGCTATGACGGACGGGTCAGCTCGCCCATGCTGGAACACGCCTTGGTCGAAGGGTTGACGGCCAGCGGCTGTGATGTGGTGCGGATCGGCCTCAGCGCGACGCCGATGCTCTATTACGCCGAAGCTTCAGCCGAAGAGGTGGATGGCGGCATTCAGATAACTGGCAGCCACAATCCCCCCAATTATAACGGCTTCAAGATGGTATTTCTTGGCCGGCCGTTCTTCGGCGCCGATATCCAGAAGCTCGGCGAACTGGCAGCCAACGGCGCCTTCGCCAGTGGCATTGGCAGCGTCACCACGCGCGACATTCTGGGCGAATATGTCGAGCGCCTGCTCCAGGGTCTGACCGGGTGCGAGCTCGAGATGCTCGAATCCCTCAAGGTGGGATGGGATGCCGGGAACGGCGTGGCTGGCCCCGCGCTGGAAGCGCTGGCTGCGCGCCTGCCGGGGGAACATCACCTGCTGTTTACCGAAGTTGACGGACATTTTCCCAATCACCACCCTGACCCGACTGTTGAAGCCAACCTTGCCGATCTGCGCGCCCTCGTCGCGGACAAGAACCTCGATTTCGGAGTGGCTTTTGATGGGGATGGCGACCGGATTGGCGCGATTGATGGCACGGGCCGGGTGATCTGGGGGGATCAGCTGCTGATGATCTACGCCGAAGACCTGCTCAAATCCCGCCCGGGATCAACGATTATCGCCGATGTGAAGGCCAGCCGCGCGCTGTTTGACCGGGTGGAGGAGCTTGGCGGGCAGCCGCTGATGTGGAAGACCGGACACTCGCTGATTAAGTCCAAAATGAAGGAAACTGGTGCGCCGCTGGCCGGTGAGATGAGCGGCCACGTGTTTTTTGCTGATGATTATTATGGTTTTGACGATGCGCTCTATGCCGGGGTGAGGCTGCTGGCGGCGTCAGCGCGGCTGGGCAAATCGGTGACCGAGCTGCGCGGCGCGATCTCGCCAATGCTCAACACGCCGGAACTGCGCTTTCAGGTTGATGAGGTGCGCAAGTTTGCTGCCATGGCCGAGATCACCCAACGCCTCACCACCAATCCCGGCTCAGGGGTGGAAAGCGTCAATGCCACAGATGGCGTGCGGGTGAACACGGCCGACGGATGGTGGTTGCTGCGCGCGTCGAACACGCAGGATGTGCTGGTGGCGCGGGCTGAAAGCGAAACCGAAGCGGGGCTGGACCGGCTGCTGGCCCAGATCGACGAGCAATTGGCTTTGTCGGGGCTGGAGCGCGGGGAAAGCGTCGGGCACTGACCCAGCAAACTCGCCACAATTCCAATTGCCTGCGAAGCCTGCCGCGCTATGACAACGGCAATGCTCGTTGGAATTGATCTTGGCACCACCAACAGCGCGGTTGCGCTGTGGCGAGAAGGTGCGCCGCAGCTTGTCCCCAATGCCTTGGGCAAGGAACTGACCCCTTCGGCGGTCTCGCTGGCCAAGGGCGGGCAGGCGTGGGTGGGGGAAGCGGCGCTGGACCGGATGGCGACCCACCCGGCGGATACCGTCACCAGTTTCAAGCGGATGATGGGCACCGCCGCCACGGTGACGCTGGCGGGCACCATGCTGACGCCTGAAGACCTTTCAGCGATGGTGCTGCGCAGCCTGGCCGACGATGTCGAAGCAGCGACCGGGGAGCGCCCCACGGCCGCCGTGGTCACCGTGCCGGCCTATTTTAACGAACGACAGCGCCGCGCCACCCGGCGGGCGGGCGAGATTGCCGGGCTCGAGGTCAAGCGGCTGATCAACGAGCCGACGGCGGCAGCGCTCGCCTTCGGTCTGACCGATCGGGGGGATCGCGAGCCGTTTCTGGTGTTCGATCTGGGCGGCGGTACCTTCGATGTTTCGATTGTCGAGATGTTCGAAGGCATTGTCGAAGTCCGCGCTTCGGCGGGTGACAACCGGCTGGGTGGCGATGATTTTGACGAGGTGCTGGTCAAGCTGGTCGAGCCGATGCTGGCCAAAGACGTAAGCGGCAAGGATGCGCTCGACCTGCTGCCCGCAGACCGCCGCCGTGCGCTGCTGACGTTGGCGGCGGAGCGGACGCGCCGGGCATTGAGCACCGCAGAAGCGGCAGAGTTTACCGTGGTCGCCAATGACACCCTGCTCACCGCGCGGGTCACAACGGAAGCCTTTGAGGAAGCCGCTGCGGGTCTGGTCAAACGCCTGCGCGATCCGGTGATCCGCGCTTTGCGGGACTGTCACATCGATGTGAAAACCCTGTCGGATATCGTGCTGGTTGGCGGGGCGACACGGATGCCGGTGGTGCGCAAGGCGCTGACCCGGATGTTCGGGCGCTTTCCCAATGCCACCGTCCATCCCGATCATGCCGTGGCCTTGGGCGCGGCGATTCAGGCCGGGCTGCTATCGGGCGGCGATGGGCTGGAAGAAATCCGCATCACCGACGTCGCGCCCTTCACGCTGGGCGTCGATACCGCCACCCGCGATTCGCACGGCCGCATGCATGACGGCATTTTCGCGCCGATCATCGAACGCAACACGCCGGTGCCGGTCAGCCGAGTCGAGCGGTTCCACACCATCGCCGACAATCAGCGCGAGATCGCCTTCGGGATCTATCAAGGCGAAGCACGCGAGGTGAAAAACAACGTCAAGCTGGGCGAGATCAAGGCCCCCGTGCCCCCGCGCCCGGCGGGCGAAGTGCAGGTCGAGGTGCGCTTCACCTATGACACCAGCGGGCTGCTGGAGGTGGATCTGGAGGTCGCCGCGTCCGGGCTGAAGCGCAATCTGCTGATTGTTGACGAGGACGACAAGCGCAACCAGAAGGATGTCGAGGCCCGCCGCAAGCTGCTGGAGAAGCTCAAGCTCCACCCGCGTGATGAGGCCGAGAATGTCGCCTTGCTGGCGCGGGCCGAGCGGGCGTATGAAGGCTTTACCGGGCAGGTGCGCGATCTGATCGGGGCCATGCTGACCGAGTTTCAGGGCGCGCTGGAAAAGCAGGACCCGCGCATCATTGCCGATGCACGCGACAATTTGGGCCGGCTGCTCGACGAGATCGACGCCAACCCGCCGCTATGAGCCGCCATTTCCCCTGGGACGTGCTGGGGATCGGCCCAACGGGCGATGCCAGCGCCATCCGCAAGGCCTATGCCGATGCGCTGCGAGCCACCAATCTGGATGAGGACATCGCCGGTTACGCCGCCCTGCGCCGCGCGCGGGACGAGGCGCTGTGGATGGCCGCGCAGGGCGAGCGCGGCGAGGATGAGGACGAGGGCGATTACGGGCTTGGCGGCCTTGATGATGATGAGGTGGTTGGCGAGCTTGAGTTCCATGGCTCAGGCGATTGGGACGATGCGCCCGAACGCTACGACCTGGAAACGTCAGCCGATGCCCCCGCGCCCGAATTCACCGAGGCGCAGGCCCGCGCTCAGACCGCATGGCAGGCCTTGCTCGATATCCTCTACCCCGGCGGGGAGGTGAGTGAGGAGAGCGTCACCTATTCCGAGATGGAGCAGGGTCTCGCCCATCTCGGCGTGCTGCTCGATCATGCCGCCGAGGCCGATCTGGCCGAGCATGATGCGCTGGACGGTGCGCTGGCCGATGTCTTCGCGCGCACCTGGCCGCGTTCGGCGCCGTTTGTCGAACCCGCCAACGCCGCGTTGCATTGGCTGGACGAGGCGGGGCAGCTGGAAGAACGCCCCGCGCTGGTGTTCCTCAACGCGCGGCTCAAAGGCATGCGCTTTCACGACAAGGTTCAGGAACAAGGTCACCCGCTCCACAAGGCGTGGGCCGAATTGTCGCGCCCCGGCCGGGCGGGGTTCATGGATCGGTTGCGGGTGAAGCGGCTCGATATCGACAAGCTGCTGACCGGGGTGCGCCAGCACTATCCCGAGCTGGAAAGCCACCTCGCGCCCGAACGGGTTGCCTCGTGGGAGGGTGACACCAACGCCAGCGGGGTGAGTGATACCGGCCCCAAGGTGGTGCGCGGGATCGTGATCGTACTGCTGGTGGTCGCCCTGCCGAGGCTGATTTCGGCCTTCACCGATCCGCGCCCAGATGCCGATCCTGCCCCCCCTGTCGCAGAGGCTGCTGCGGCGCTGCAAGCAGCTGAGGCCGACATTGCTGCGGCCGATATCTTCGGCCCCGGCACCGGCATGGCCGAAGTGCGCGCCGCCGATCCCGTGTTTGCCGATCAATTGCGCGCCGCACTCAATCGCACTGATGCGGGCGGCAGCGCGGCGCTTGCGATGGTGCGTTACAAGGCGCTTGGCGCGGCGGAGGTGGCCGATCTGGGCAACCTTGCCGTGCGCGCCGACTTGCGCGGCATGTGGATGCAAGCGGCCCAGCGGCAATCGCCAGAGGTCTGCGCCGCCGTGATGCGCGGCAATTTCGCCGATGCCCCGCTCAACCTGACCGAACAGGAACGCAGCCGTGAACGTGCGCTGCTGCGCCAGATGCTCGAAGCCGGGCTGCTCAGCCATCAGCCCGAGGGCGGCGAGACCCGCTATGCGATCCCCGGCTGGCTGGTGGCTGATACGCTGAAGCGCAGCGGGATGTCTGAAGACAAGCTGGTTGCCGCGTTGACCAATCCCGACAGCCCGGATCGCTGCACCGCCGAAGCCGCGCTGATCGCCGCCGTGCTGGCAACATCGCAGCGCGTGCCGGAGGATTTGCTGCGCGGCTTGTGAGTTCATCAAACGGGGCTGGCACCAGACGCTGGCGTCAGGCACAGACAACCGAAATCTGGAGGAGAATCGATTATGGCACTGCGTTTCCTGCTGGCTTCTTGCGCTGGCTTCACCTTGGCTACCGCCCCCGTCACACTCGCCGCGCAGGATGCCGAGGCACCTGCCGAAGAGGTGATGGTCGATGATGCCGCTGTTGGCGAAGAGCCTGACGCGATGGAGCAGGCAATGGCGATGCTGGGCGCAATGTTCACCGCCGAACCGCTGACCGCCGAACAGGAGGCGCGCCTGCCTGCGGCACAGGGGCTGATCGCCAAGATTATCCCCGAAGGCACGATGGGCGAGATGATCGACAAGATGATGGGAGGCGTGCTCGGCCCGATCATGGCGGCAGCGCCCGACGGGGCGACCACCACGCTCGCCAGGCAGATCGGAACCGAGCCCTATACGCTTGATCTGAGCGAGGAGCAGGCAGGTGAGCTCGCAAGCCTGTTCGATCCGGCCTGGGCTGAGCGGCAGAAGCGCGAAATGGCGATGCTCCCCACCCTGATGAAAGAGGTTGTGACCCTGATGGAACCGGGCATGCGCAAGGCCATGTCCGAGCTTTACGCCATCCGTTTTTCCGCCACGGAACTTGCCGAAATCGATGCGTTTTTCTCAACCGGAACTGGCGGAAAATATGCCCGCGAGAGCTTTCTGATGGCCAGCGATCCGCGCATCATGGCGTCAACGATGGAAGCCATGCCCGCGCTGATGGGTTCGATCGGCGATATCGAAAAGCGCATGGCCGAAAGCACCGCCGACCTTCCGGCCAAGCGCGCGTTTGCCGAGCTGACGGCGGCAGAAAAGGCCAAGGTGGCCGAAATGACTGGGCTGACGGTGGAAGACATCGAAGCCAATCTGGCGTTCTCATATGAGGTGCAGGAAGCCTATTCCACCGATGAAGAAATCGCGGCCGCTGACGCAGCAGCAGCTGCCGCCGAATCAGAGTGATGTGACCGCCGCCGATCCCGTTTCCGCGCCGCTCCCGCCCGAAATCGCCGCATGGTTTGCCACGCGCGGGTGGCGGGTGCGGCGGCATCAATGGGAAATGCTGGCCAAGGCGCAAGCGGGCGCGCACGCGCTGCTGGTGGCCGATACCGGCGCGGGCAAGACGCTGGCCGGGTTTCTGCCGACCTTGTGCGATTTTGCGCCCTCGGCAGGCGCGCTGCCGCCTGATGGGTTGCACACGCTCTACATCTCGCCGCTGAAGGCGCTGGCGCAGGATGTGAAGCGCAACCTGCTGACCCCGATCGAGGAGATCGGCCTGCCGATCCGGGTCGAAACCCGCAGCGGCGATACCCCGTCAGACCGCAAGAAACGCCAGCGTGAACGGCCGCCGCATGTGCTGCTGACAACGCCCGAAAGCCTGTCGCTGCTGCTGTCCTATCCTGAAAGCGCCGATCTGTTCGCAGGCCTCAAGCGGATCGTGATCGACGAGGTCCACGCCTTTGCCACTGACAAGCGCGGCGATTTGCTGGCGCTGAGCCTTGCGCGCCTGCACGCGCTGGCCCCACGCGCTAGCCGCGTGGCGCTGTCGGCGACGCTGGCCAATCCGCGCGATTTTCAGGAATGGCTCGCGCCGCAATCCGCTGACGGTACGGGTGAAATTGCCGCAGCTGATCTGGTGCTGGGCGAAAAGGGCGCCGATCCCGAGGTCGAAATCCTGCTCCCCATCGAAGAGCGCGTGCCGTGGGGCGGGCACGCGGGGCGCTGGGCGGTGCCGCAGCTGATGCAGGCGATCAAGGCCAACCGCACCACGCTGGTCTTCACCAACACGCGGTTTCTGGCCGAGTTCATCTTCCAGTGCCTGTGGGAGGCGAACGAGGATCACCTGCCCATCGGCATCCACCACGGCAGCCTGTCGGTCGAGGCGCGGCGCAAGGTGGAAGAGGCGATGGCGCGCGGCGAATTGCGCGCGCTGGTGTGCACCGCCAGCCTCGATCTGGGGATCGACTGGGGCGACATTGACCTGGTGGTGCAGATGGGCGCGCCCAAGGGTTCCTCGCGGCTACTCCAGCGGATCGGGCGGGCGGGGCACCGGCTCGATACGCCGAGCCGCGCGGTGCTGGTGCCGGGCAATCGGTTTGAGTTTCTCGAAGCGATGGCGGCCAAGGATGCAGTCGATCAGGGCCAGCGCGATGGCGAGGCGTTCCGTCCCGGCGGGCTCGATGTGCTGGCCCAGCATGTGATGGCTTGCGCCTGTGCTGGGCCGTTCGACGAGGCGGACTTGCTGGCCGAGGTGCGCTCGGCGCTAGCTTACAGTTGGCTCGATGAAGCGACCTTTCAGCGGGTGCTGAGCTTCGTTTCGAACGGGGGATATGCGCTCAAGGCCTATGACCGGTTCCAGCGGATCGTGCGCGCGAAGGACGGCACTTGGCGGCTCTCCCACCCCAATCAGGCGCAGCGGCACCGGATGAATGCCGGGATCATCGTCGATAGCGAAATGCTTGCCGTGCGCTTCAAGAACGGCCGCAATCTCGGCAAGGTGGAGGAGCGTTTTGCCGCGCAGCTATCGCCGGGCGATACGTTCTTCTTCGCCGGGATGAGCCTTGAGGTTGAAGGCGTCAAAGACATGGACGTGATCGTCCGCGCGGCCAAGAAGTCCGCCACTATCCCGAGCTATGGCGGGCTGCGCCTGCCGCTCACCACGCATCTCGCCACACGGGTGCAGGCGATGCTGTCCGACCGCGCGGGCTGGGGGCGCTTCCCGGACGATGTGCGCGAATGGCTGGAGATGCAGGATTATCGCAGCCGCATGCCCGCGCCGGGGGAACTGCTGGTCGAGAGCTTCCCGCATGGGGGCAAGCACTACACTGCCTATTACACCTTCGAAGGCTGGAACGCGAACCAATCGCTGGGGATGCTGATCACGCGGCGGATGGAAGATCGCGGGCTGCTGCCCGCAGGCTTCGTGGCGAATGACTATTGTCTTGCGGTGTGGGGGTTGAGGCCGGTCGATAACCCCGCTCCGCTGCTGTCGCCCGATATTCTGACCGACGAGTTCGTCGAATGGGTCACCGAAAGCCACCTGCTGCGCCGCGCTTTCCGCGAGGTGGCGGTGATCAGCGGCCTCGTCGAACGCCAGCACCCGGGGCAGAAGAAGACCGGCAAGCAGGTCACTTTTTCGACCGACCTGATCTACGACGTGCTCAAGAAATACGAGCCCGATCACGTGCTGCTGGAGGCTGCCTGGGCCGATGCGCGGGCGCGGATGACCGATGTGGGGCGCTTGGCGGACTTGCTCGAACGATCCGAGCGCGAGCTGGTGCATGTCATCCTTGACCGCGTCTCGCCATTGGCGGTGCCGGTGATGACGATGATCGGCCGCGAGGCGGTGCCGCAGGGCGCTGTGGACGAAGAGTTGCTGCTCGAAGCCGAAGGTTTGATTGCCGCGGCGATGCGGCCTGATCCGGTGATGGAGGGGGATTAGGGCGCGCGCGTCGTTCGCCTTGTGCTCAGAAATCCCGATACCGATCATTGCCGATGAACGCGAAGCTTGTCGCCCCTTCCTCCTTGATCAAGGCAATGGTGCGCGAGGCGGTGTCGTAGCTGGTGAGGGCATCGGGTTCGAAGCGCAGCAGCGGCTCGCGATCCATTGCGCTGGCCGCGGCGACCTGGGCGCGGAGCTCGCTCGCGGTGACGGGGGCGCCGTTCCACGACAGGCGGTCGGCAGCGTCGATGGTGATGGTGTTCTGGTCGAGCACCGGCAGGGTTGGCGGTGGCTTGGCACTCGGCAGATCGACAGGGGTCACCTGCACCGGGGCGGGGATGGCGAGGATCAGCATGATCAGCAGCACCAGCAGCACATCGATAAAGGGCGTGACGTTCATTTCGCCCATTGGGGCAGGGCGGCGGGCGTAGAGGTCGGGGCGGGTCACGGCATGGGGCATGGTCGCTCTCCTTGTTACTGGAGGTTCGATTATATCCCACAAACAAGAGGTTGCCTAACGCGTACCGGTATGCGGCCCACTACTGATTGCCGGGCGGGGCGCGGCGTTCGCGCAATGTTTGTGCCTGAGGCACAGCTTCGCTTCCACGTGAAACATTGCGATGGCACAAAAGGTATTGCGCTGGCTGCCGAAAGCGCTGCGAACTGCACTATTTCCACCTAAAAGGGCGCTGCGATTGCTCGCAACGCCCTTTTGAACGGTAGTCTAGCCGAGGCTAGAGCGGGCCAAGCCGGGCTTAGGGCCGGCTTGAACCCGGCACAATCACTTGCCGAATTCGCGATACTTGTCGTTACCGACAAAGCCGAACTTGGTCACGCCCGATTTCTTGATGATCTCCAGCACGCGCGCTGACAGCGCGTAGCTGGCCAGGGCCTCAGGCTCGAACTGCAGTTCTGGCTCGACGGCCATCTGGGTCGAGGCTTGCAGACCAGAAATCAGCTGGGCTTCGCTGATCGGGGTGCCGTTCCACAGGATCAGATCATCCTGGGTCAGCACCAGCTTGTTCTTCGTCGGTTCGACCAGCGGCGGCGGCACGTTGGTCGGCTGCGGCAGATCAATGTCGACCGAATGGGTCGCCACCGGGATGGTGATGATGAACATGATCAGCAGAACGAGCAAGACGTCGATCAGCGGCGTCATGTTCATTTCCATCATCGGTTCGCCGTCGAGTTTGCCTCCGGCCATACCCATGTCAGTTACTCCTTAAAAAGCTTGGACAATCAGCCGTTCGGATCGACCGGATTCGAAATGAACCCAACGATCGGATAGCCCGCCCGCTGAACATTGTAGATTGCGCCGGCAATACACCGCCACGGTGCATTGACGTCACCACGGATGTGCACCTGCGGGATCGCTTCGGGATCTTCCATCAGCGCTTCGGCACCGCCAGCGCGTTGGACGATGGCGTCGAGGCGATCGAACGCCATCTTTTCGAGCTCAGCCGAGGACACCGGAGTGATGTTGCCGAAATAGACGCGGCATTCGCCCCCGCGCGACGCGCCTTCGAAGCCCGGTTCCCCGGCACTGCGACCAGCGGTATCGGTGGTGCTGACGGTGAGCAGCAGGTTTTCCACCTTGTCCTTCGATGCGAGCGACTTGAAGACCGGAATCTCCAGCTTCTCGATGGTCTGGATCGCCACGGGAACCGCGATGAGGAAGATGATCAGGAGCACCAGCATCACGTCCACCAGCGGCGTGGTGTTGATGTCGGACAGTGGGGTATCGGCCCCGCCTCCTGTAGAAATCGCCATTGTGAATTCCTAGCCTGTCAAAAAATTGACCTGAAGACTTTATCCGGACGGTGCCGTTGCAGGCAATCCTTCCGGCGAAGCGGCGGGAGCAGCCTTGCAGCTTGCTCCCGCTGCCTTGCGGCAATGGCGATTAGGCCTTGGTGGCGGGCGCTACAGGCTTGGCGGCAGGCTTGGCCGCCGGAGCAGCCGCGACTGTCGGCTTCACCGCGCCGTTCGAGTTCATGTAGGCCAGCAGATCGGTGGAGAAGGTGCTCAGCATGGCGGCGATCTTCCGGTTGCGCGACTGCAGCCAGTTGAAAGCGAACACGGCAGGCACAGCGACGAGAAGACCAATCGCGGTCATGATCAGCGCCTCACCGACCGGTCCGGCGACCTTGTCGATCGAGGCCGAACCGGCGATGCCGATGTTAATCAGCGCGTTGTAGATCCCGATCACGGTGCCGAGCAGACCAACGAACGGCGCGGTCGCGCCCACGGTGGCGAGGAACGGCAGGCCGCCCGAAAGCACGGCGTTGATCGAATCTTCCGAACGCTGCAGCGAACCATGCATGTAATCATGCGACTCGAGGCTATCGGTCATTTTGCCGTGGTCGTCCTGGGCCTTCACCGCGTCATCGGCGAGCTGACGCCATGCGCTGTCCTTGTCGAGCTTTGTAGCGCCTTCACGCAGGCTGCCAGCACGCCAGAAGGCGGTCTGCACGACGCCATATTGCTTCATCACCTTGTTCTGTTCGAACAGCTTGGTGAACATGATGTAGAACGAGCCCACCGACATGATGACCATGATGCCGAGAATGGTCCAGGCGACCGGGCCGCCTTCCTTCATGGCTTCGACGAAGCCGAACTTGTTTTCGGGCGCTGCTTCGGCGGCACCTGCGGCGAGAAGGTAAAGGTTCATTGCGAAAAGTCCTCTTGAAAGAATTGTCCCAGTGGCAAGCGGATGCCCCGCCAGCCGGAGTGTCCGTTAATTGAGCTTGTAGGTAATGCGGGTCGCGAAGTTGCCCGTGGTCGGGTTGCCTGCATCGTCAAGCGCCGGGTCAAAGCGACCGTAACGTTCGAGCGAACGACAAGCCCCGGTGTCGAGATCGGAATTGCCGCTCGACGCAGTCACAGAACAGCCGGTTGCGCGGCCCTCTGCTGTCACCGTGACGCGCACGCCCACGGTTCCTTCGACCTCTTCCCGCAGCGCGCGGGCCGGATAGTCTTCCTGAATGCGGGCAAACCAGCCGCGTTCCCCCTTGGTGCGCGCAGGACGCGCCTTGGAAGGCGGCCTGGGCGGCGGGGGCGGCGGTCCCGGAGGATTCGCGTTGCTCGGACGGGTATCGACCGGCTGCGGTGGCGGCGGCTTTGGCGTCGTCTCCACCGGCGGCGGATTGGGCGCGATGTCAAATGGCGGCGGCGGTGCTACCGGCGGCGGAGGCGAAGTCTGCTCCGGCACGTCTTCGGGCGGCGGTGGCTCGTCCGGCGGTGGCGGCGGCTCCTCTTCCTTGACTTCCACGACGGTGACCCGCTCCAGCACCTCTTTCACGGCGTCGACGGCAAGAAAGACGACCATCCCCGTACCGACCAAACCGACAATCGACAGCGCGATGATCAGTGAGACAAGCTTGGGGCCGGTCAATCCTTGTTGTTGGCTAGCGTAGGACATCCAGCGCTTTCTCTCCAAATACTCGCCGATCACTAGGATCGGCACACTCCCCACCCGCCAGCCGTATCGGCCGGTGAATGGATCCCGGTCATTTCGGTCCTCCCATGCCGAGAATGGCGGAACGGACCCGTGCGCCAAGGCACAATCTGTCCAAACCCGATCCCGGCAGGCACGTTCTGCACGCAAGTGCACAGGACGCAACCTAGGCTGTCAGCACGGCAATGTCCCCAGTCCCGCGCCTTCAGCCTTTTGGGCTTTAACGGGCAACCCCTAGCCGATCAAACGCTTTTGCGGTTCAGCGCGGATTCACGGCATATGATGTCGATGGCACGGTGCTATACAGCCTGGGCAAAAGCGAGTGACGGGAACGACCATGAACCCAAGTGTTAAAGATGAATTAACGCGCGTTTTCAGTCCTATGGCAGCAGCCATTTTGGCGCTGACGGTGGGGCTGGCGGGCTCGCACGGTGCGGCTGCGCAAGCCCCGGCAGTGCCGATGGCGGTAGCAACAAATGATGCCACCTATGCCGACCTTGCGACATTTTCTGACGCTGCTGACCTGGTCATTCGCGCACAGATTCGCCGTCAGACGGTGTTGAAGGCCGATCGCGCGCCCGGTCTCGCGCCCGGATTCGCGCGGCTGTATATTGAGGCAAACACCCTTGCGTTGATTGCAGGGAAGGCAACGGTTGGAGGCACGCTGGCCTATCTTGTGGATGTGCCGCTGGACCCCAAGAGCAAGGTTCCCAAGCTGAAAAAGCGCGAATTCGTGCTGTTTGCCGATAGCGTGCCCGGACGCGCGGGCGAAGTGCGGCTGGTCGCACCGGGGGCGCAATTGCCCTATACGCCAGAGCTGGAAGCGCAGCTGCGTCCGATCCTGACCGAGCTCTATTCCGCCGATGCGCCGCCGCGGGTGACCGGGATTTCCGATGCGCTGGCAGTGGCTGGCACCTTGACGGGCGAATCGGAGACGCAGGTTTTTCTGGCAACCGAAAACGGCTCGCCCGTGTCGCTCACGATCCTGCGCCGTCCGGGGCAGCGGCCGCAATGGGGCGTGTCATGGGGCGAGATCATCGATTCGGCGGCCCGCCCGCCCGCGCCGGAAAGCTTGCGCTGGTACCGGCTCGCCTGCGCGCTGCCTGCGCAGCTGCCGTCAGGCGCAAATCTGGCGCGCGACCCGGCGGAGCGGCGGTTGGCGGCGGGGGATTATGCTTTCGTCCTCGCCCAGCTTGGCCCTTGCGCGCGGCGGATCACCTGACAACGCGCGAGCGCCTCGCCGCTTGACCGCGCGGCGCGGGCGGGTAAGCGGCGTCTCCGACTGATCATGGCCAACAGAGCATGGCCAGCTGACGATGGAGACCCGCTTGAACACCACCGCACCCCAACCCTTGCGCATTGCGATTGCCGGGCTCGGCACGGTCGGCGCGGGCGTGATCCGCCTGCTCGACACCAATGCCAAGCTGATTGCGGCGCGCGCGGGTCGCGGGATCGAGGTGGTGGCTGTGAGCGCGCGCGACCGCGGCAAGGATCGCGGCGTCGACATCGCCCGCTTTGCGTGGGAAGACGATATGACCGCGCTCGCCCGGCGCGATGATGTGGATGTGGTGGTGGAGCTGGTCGGCGGGTCGGATGGCCCGGCGCTGGCCTGTTCGCGCGCGGCGCTCCATGCTGGCAAGGGGCTGGTCACCGCCAACAAGGCGATGATCGCGCATCATGGGCTGGCGCTGGCCGAAATCGCCGAAGCCAACAATGCCGCCTTGAAGTTTGAAGCGGCGGTCGCGGGCGGCATCCCGGTGATCAAGGGCCTGCGCGAAGGCACGTCGGCCAATGCGCTGACCAAGGTTTACGGCATCCTCAACGGCACCTGCAATTACATCCTGTCGACCATGGAGCGCACCGGCGCGGATTTTGGCGATGTGCTGGCAGAGGCGCAGCGGCTCGGCTTTGCCGAGGCGGATCCGGCGTTCGACATCGAAGGCGTGGACGCGGCCCACAAGCTGGCGATTCTCGCGGCGATCGGGTTTGGCACGCGGGTGGATTTTGCAGGCGTGCGGGTGTGCGGGATCACGCAGGTGCGTGCTGCTGACATTGCGCAGGCGGCGGCGCTCGGATTTGTGATCCGCCTGATCGGTGAGGCCGATGTTGAGGAGACCCCCGAAGGTCCGCGCTTGTTGCAACGCGTGCGCCCCTGCCTCGTCGCGAAGGGTCACCCGCTGAGCGCGGTCGATGGTGCGACCAATGCGGTGGTGGCCGAAGGCAATTTTTCGGGTCGGCTGCTGTTCCAGGGCGCTGGCGCGGGCGATGGGCCGACCGCGAGTGCGGTGGCGGCTGACCTGATCGACATTGCGCGCGACGAAGTGGGTGCGCCATTCTCGATCCCCGTGGCGCAGCTCGCCGCGCTGCCGCCAGCCGAACCCGGCCACCGCACCGAGCGCACCTATATCCGCTTCATGGTCAAAGACCGCCCCGGCGTGCTGGCCGAAATTACCGCCGCGATGCGCGATGGTGCGGTCTCGATCGAAAGCCTGATCCAGCAAGGGCGCGGGCAGGCTGACGGCGAAGTGATGGTGGCGATGGTGACGCACGAGGGGCAGGAAGCCAATATCACCCGCGCGCTCGCGCTGCTTGAGGGTTCGGAGAGCCTGACGGGCGAACCGCTGGTGCTTCCGATCCTGCCGCTTTAGGGCCGCGCATCGCCCCCTCTTCCGTTCGCCCTGAGCTTGTCGGAAGCGAAGCTGGCCAAAGGCCAACGGTTGCTTTTCCTTGAGGCTTGGGAAGGGGCTCGAAGATGAAGGACGGCCCTTCGACAAGCTCAGGGCGAACGGGTTGGGTAGTTGCCTTGCCTATTCGTCCGGCTCCGCCACCTCAGGCAAGCCCAGCTCCGCCTCGACCCGACGGCGATCCTCGTCCGATAGCGGCGCATCGTCGCCTTCAACCGGCACCAGCCCCTGCGCCACCCGCTCCGCGTCTGAACCTTCGGGTGGGGGCGGGATGGCTTGGACGTCGATGATCAGCGCCGGGTCTTTCGGGCAGGGCGGGACGAAGCAAAAGCCGGTGAAAGTAATGCCGCCCGCCAGACCAGTTCCGTCAACATCGGGCGGCGCGATGGTGCCTGCCCCCTGCGTCCGCTCGGCATAATCCTTGAGCCACGCCTCACGACTGCCGCTGTAAAGCTGCGAGGTATCGACCGCCAGCTCGCGGCAGACCACGATTTCGCCCGCCACCACGCCGCGTTCGCGTTGATCTTCGCATTCCTTGTAGACCGCTTCGGTGGCGGCTTCCGAGGTGGGCAGCGGGGCGAGGATATCGATCTTTTCGGGCGGGCTGGCCGTGGGCGCGTCGGGGCCAAGGTCAATCGGCACGCGCACCGGTGCCGGGGTGGCCGACGGATCGGAACGCGGCGGCAGGCGGCTCGCCTGCGGTGCGGCTTGTACAGCGGCGGCCAGCAGCGCGGCGGCGGTGAGGAGGGGGGCGATCACGCTATCGCCTCCTTACCCGCCCTTCTTCTTTGGTCGTGGCGGGGCCGCAGTCTTGATCCCTAGCGCCTCGCGCCGGGCCTTTTCCTCTTCTTCGGACAATTCCCCGCCCTGCCCCAGCGGAGGAAGCCCGCGCGCGATGCGATCCGCGTCAGACCCGGCCGGGGCGGTGGGCAGGGCCTCAACGTCGATGAACACTGCTGGCGGCGGCACTCCGCCAAAGCCGATGCCCTTGCCATTATCGGGAATGCCAAAAGCTTCGGGCGCGCGCGGGGCGCCCTTGAAGGCGGTTTCCTGAGCATAGCGTTTCTGCGCCGCAGCGCGGCTTTCGGACAAGGCATTGCTGCCATCATCGCCGATGTCGCGGCAGACGATAATCTCACCGCTGATGGTGCTCGCATCCGCCTGATCGACACATTCGCGCGCCTGTGCCTCGTTCACTTCGCCGCGCGGCACAGTGACCAGCACATTGACGCGCGGGCTGGTCGGCGTGGGTGCAGTGGGTGCGGCAGGTTCGGCAGGGGGCGGTGTCGCCGCCGTGTCATCCTGCGCGCGCAAAATAGCGCCCGGCCACAGCACGGCGATTAGCGCCAGCATTGGCATGACCTTACGGAAACCCGGCACTGCGGGCGCAGCATTGCTCGACAAACCCGTCTCCATCCGCTTAAGCGCCGGGGCGACACATGATCTGGGATAACCAGAGCGAAGAAGGGCTGAATTTTGCATGAACCTGTCAACTGATACCGACCTCACGCTGGCCGAGCAAGCCGCGACAGACAATGCGATCCAGCGTGTGCTGGTGCTGGAAATGGTGCGCGTGACCGAGGCGGCGGCGATTGCCGCGGCGCAATTGATCGGACGCGGGGACGAAAAGGCCGCCGATGCGGCGGCGGTTGCCGCGATGCGCAAGGCGTTCGACACGCTGTATATGGATGGTACTGTGGTGATCGGCGAAGGCGAGCGCGACGAAGCGCCGATGCTCTATATTGGCGAGAAGGTCGGCATGGGCAAAGGCCCGCAGATCGACATCGCCTTGGATCCGCTCGAAGGCACCACTATTACCGCCAAGGCCGGGCCGAATGCGCTCGCGGTGTTGGCGGCGGCGGAAAAGGGCTGCCTGCTCAATGCGCCTGACACCTATATGGATAAGATCGCGGTCGGCCCCGGCTATCCCGAAGGCATCATCGATCTTGCGAAAAGCGCGACTGAGAATGTGATGGCGGTGGCGGGGGCCAAGGGCGTGAAGCCGTCCGACATCAATGTCTGCGTGCTCGATCGCCCGCGCCATGCCGAACTGATTGCAGAGCTGCGCGGGATTGGCTGCGGGGTGGTGCTGATCGGCGATGGCGATGTCGCCGGCGTGATCGCGGTGACCGATGAGGACACCACGATCGATCTCTACATGGGCCAGGGCGGCGCGCCCGAAGGCGTGCTGGCGGCAGCGGCGCTGCGCTGTGTTGGCGGCCAGTTCAACGGCCGGCTGGTGTTCCGCAACGAGGATGAAAAGGCCCGCGCACGCAAGTGGGGCATTGAAGACCTCAACCGCATCTACAAGCTGGAAGACCTGGCCAAGGGCGACTGCATCTTCGCTGCGACGGGCGTGACCTCAGGCTCGCTGCTCGACGGCGTCAAGCGTCGTCGTCGGCCTTCGGGCGAGGTCTACATGACCACCGAAAGCGTGGTGATGCGGGCAAGTTCCGGCACGGTGCGGTGGATCAGGGGCGAGCACCGGATTGCTTGAGCAGTTAAAGAGAACGAATGTCGCCCCAAATGCGAAGGTCCTCCGCACCACCTCATCAAAAAGTGCGGTGGATCAGGGGCGAGCATCGGATCGCCTGATCGGCCGATGGAGACCGTTGCTCTGATCGTTTTGATTGCAGCGGGCGGATGGCTCGTTGCGGTTGGCGTGCTGATGGCGCTGCGGCCGCAGCATGCGCTCCATATCCTGAGCCTAACGGCGACCTCGCACCGGGTTAACCTGTCCGAACAAGTCCCGCGCCTGATTGCCGGCGCTGCCATGTTTGTTCGCGCCGATGCCTCAAAACTGCCGCAGCTGTTCGAGATTGCAGGCGGATTCATCGCCGTTTCTTCGGTCGTGCTGATGGTGATCCCGCTGGCTTGGCACAATGGCTATGCCGTCTGGTGGGCCAAGCGCATCCCGCCCATGGCTGTGCGCGCGATTGCGCCGTTTTCGGTGTTCGGAGGGGTAGGGCTGATCTGGGCCGCGTGGTAAGGACGCGGCGAATTCAGGGCCGCTCGACCCGCTCCAGCAATCGGGCGACTGCAGCATCAAACCGGGCGCTGTCCTTGGACGCACGGGCGACCAGTTGGGCGCCCTCCAACTGGGCCAGGCAGGCTTGGGCTTCACTGGCGGGGTCGCTCACTCCGGTGATGCTGCCATCGACCTTGGCGAGGGCAAACACTTCGGCCAGCCATGCCGCGATCGTAACGCGGAAGGCATCGAGCGTGGTCAGGACGGCGGGGCTCAGGCTGTCACGCCCGGTGCAAAAGGCAACGCACAGGCACAGCTTTGTCCCGCCATCAATGGCGTGGCGATAGGTCGCGACCAACGCCGCCAGCCGGTCGCCAGCGGTGGGATGCTGCGCGGCAATATACTCCAACCGCGCGAAGACAGCTTGCGAATACCGCTCAATCAGTGCCTGCGCGAGATCGGCCTTGACGGGGAAGTGATGATGGATGCTCGCCTTGCGAATGCCGACATCGGCGGCAAGATCGGCATAGCTGAAGCCGTCATACCCACGCGCACGAATGGCATGTTCGGCGCTGTCCAACAGGGCTGACTTGGTATCCATCCCTACCACATAGTAGGCCAGAAATCGCGGTCAAGTTGGGCTTGCAATTTATCTACCTACTGATAGGTAGTCATCGCCGATTCCGGCTTGCGATCTTGTTGAGGAGCGAACCTATGTATTTTCACGTCATGCTTGGTGCCAACGACCTTGAAGCTTCGACGAAGTTTTATGACGCAACGCTCGGCGTGCTGGGTGTCGAGGTCAAGGGCCAGTTCCGCGATGCGCCGCCGGCCTATATGTATGGTGATCCCGCCACCGGGTTGTTCCTGCTGACCAAGCCGCAGGACGGAAAGGATGCCTGCCATGCGAATGGCGGCACGGTGATGTTCAAGGCGACATCAAAGGCAATGGTCGATGCGTGGTACGAAGCTGGGCTGGCCAACGGCGGCAGCGATGTCAGCGGTCCGCCAGCTTCTGGCGCTCTGCCCGGCAGCATCATGGGCTATCTGCGCGATCCGACCGGCAACAAGGTCGCCGTCGTCACCTTCGAATAGGCGCCTGCCAGCATTCAACGAAAGGCCCGGCCATGGAGCTGCATTCCGATTTTTCCCAGCGCGTGCTGATCCATGGCGATGCCGTGCCATGGATCGCCTCCCCCACCGTCGGGGTTGATCGGCGCATGCTCGACCGGATCGGCGGGGAGGTGGCGCGTGCCACCTCCTTTGTCCGCTATGCGCAGGGCAGCCTGTTCCCGGCTCATACGCATGGCGGCGGCGAAGAATTCATCGTGGTTGAGGGCGTGTTTCAGGATGAGCGCGGCGATTATCCCGCCGGGACTTACGTGCGCAATCCGCCCACCAGCCAGCATCGGCCCGGATCGGCGCAGGGCTGCACGATCTTTGTGAAATTGTGGCAGTTTGATCCGGCAGATCGCACGCAGGTGCGGATCGGGATGGACGACCCTGCGCCGCAGTCCGCATCTGATCGCCCCGGCGTTGTGATCCACCTGCTGCACGCGGATGCTCACGAAACCGTGGCGCTGGAGGTTTGGGCACCGGGCTCGAAGATCGATATGGCGATGCCCAATGGGGCCGAACTGCTGGTCCTCGCAGGCGATTGCATCGAGTCGGGCGATTGGCTGCGCCCGTTGAGCTGGCTGCGGATACCGGTCGGCGGCTTGCTCGATGCTGTGGCTGGCGAGCACGGCGCGCGGGTGTGGGTGAAGACCGGCGGGATTCGTCCGAACTGATCGCGGCCCCTCTGCCCAAGCCGTGGGCAACCCGCCCCTGCCGCGTTGCAATTCCATGACGCGCCGCTAACCGGGTCGCACCATCTGCGCTCGGGGATTCGCGACACAATGAAGATCATGTCCGGCAATTCGAACCTGCCGCTCGCCCGGGCGATTGCCGCCTATCTCGAAATCCCGCTGACCGACGCCAGCGTCCGGCGCTTTGCGGACGAGGAAGTCTTCGTCGAAATCCACGAGAATGTGCGCGGTGAAGACGTGTTCGTGGTCCAGCCGACCAATTTCCCGGCGAACGACAATCTTATGGAACTGCTGATCTGCATCGATGCGCTGCGCCGCGCCTCGGCCAAGCGGATCACCGCAGTGGTGCCCTATTTCGGCTACGCTCGGCAGGACCGGAAACCGGGGCCGCGCACGCCGATCTCGGCCAAGCTGGTGGCGAACCTGATTACCGAAGCGGGGGCAGACCGGATGCTGGCGGTGGACCTGCACGCAGGCCAGATTCAGGGCTTCTTCGATATTCCGACCGATAACCTTTATGCAGCCCCGGTGATGGCGGCGGATATTCAGGCGCGTTACGGCGATCAGCAGCTGATGGTCGTCTCCCCCGACGTGGGCGGCGTGGTGCGCGCTCGGGCATTGGCCAAACGGCTCGACAATGCTCCGCTCGCGATTGTCGACAAGCGCCGCGATCGTCCGGGCGAGAGCGAAGTGATGAATATCATCGGTGATGTGTCCGGCCGGCACTGCATCTTGATCGATGACATCATCGATTCGGGCGGCACCCTGTGCAACGCGGCCGAGGCACTGCTGGAAGGCGGGGCCAAGTCGGTCGCGGCCTATATCACCCACGGCGTGCTGTCGGGCGGCGCGGTGGCGCGGATCAACGGGTCGAGCCTCAAGGAACTGGTGATCACCGACTCCATCCGGCCCACGGAGGCCGCCGAAGCCTCCGACCGCATCCGCATCCTGCCAATTGCCCCGCTGGTGGGCGAAGCGATCCGGCGGATTGCGGATGAAAGCTCGGTGTCGAGCCTGTTCGATTGATCCCAGCGAGCCCCCGCGCAGGCGGGGGCCTCAGTCCGCATGGCGCTTCCCGCAAGGAGGCTCCCGCCTGCGCGGGATCGCACAGGGGCCCAAGCCTTCGCTGACTGGCAATCCGCCTGACCGCGCCCGGTCACGCCCGCCACGGGTAGTTGGGCTGCGCACGGCCCAGCACTTCCAGCCGCCGCGATTGCCGCGCTTCCAGCGTCAGGGTCATGAACGGCTGCGCCGTGCGTGCGAATTGGCGCGGAGTAATACCGAAAAAGTGCCGGAATTCCCGGATCATGTGGCTCTGATCGAAGAACTTGAGCGCCGCCTCATCGGCCTCGCCTTCGTCCGCCACACCCAAAAGGTGCGAGGCAATGTCGAGCGCCCGCGCGCGGCGCAGCACCTGCGTGGCGGTCTGACCATAGGCGCGCTTGATCTGCCGTTCGAGCCAGCGGCGCTCGGTCCCGTGCTCCTCGGCAAAATCGCCGAGGTTGAGGTTGGGGTCGGCAAACACCGCCTTGTCAAACGCGGCGATTGCCGGCTCAGGCGGTTTCGCGCAGGATCGTTCGACCAGTTGGCGGACCAGCGTCTCGGCCACCTTGAGCCAGCGCTCAACCGGGGCTTCCGGGTCAAACCATTCGATCATCTGGCGGCTGGTGCCCCACTCCTCATGGCCATAGATGTGATCATAGAGGATAATCCGATCGAGCGTATCTTCGACGCGCGGACCCTTGAGCGCGAGCATCGCCCCGGGCTTGAGCGCCACGCCGACGGTTGCGAAACTGCCGCTGACACTCACCGGCATCCGCTGGGTCTGCGCGCCAAACAGCAGCGCCGACGGGCCATAGCGGCCAAAACCATCACGCGTGCGCGCGGTACATTCCCCCGTAAACAGCACGCGCATCACCGGCGTGTCCGAAATCAGCCCGCAATGCATGGTTGCGCCGGGATCCATTTCCACCTTGGTGGCATAGACCCGCGCCACCCACGGAGCGAGATCATCGGCAGGCGCGCGGTTGTTCGACAGGGGCTCGCCGCCGCGCGTGTGGCCGAGGGCCGAGCGCAATTCCGGGCTCGCCGCCGCGAATTCCTGCCCGATTTTTTGAACCCCCATTACCGATGCGCCCCCGCAACACATATACCCCGGCCTGATGATCTGACCGCTTGCTCCAGCGCGCCCAGCCAGTTGGCGGCACGCACTGGACTGGGGGGCCTTAGCGCAAACGGACGGCGAATGCGATATGCTGCTGCAATGCGGTAATTGGGGCTTGCGCCTACGCGCGGCTTGAGGGAACGGGTGGGGCATGACTGATAAGGACCTCGCCCTCGCCCTGCGCCTTGCCGATGTGGCGGGGGCTGCCATCCGTCCGCTGTTCCGGGGCCAGTGGAGCGAGGAGCGCAAGGCCGACCGCAGCTTCGTCACCGAAGCCGACCGCGCCGCCGAGGCTGCGATGCGGCGGCTGATCGAGGCTGAATCTTCCCGCGACGGCATCATTGGCGAAGAATACGGCACCCGCAACGAAGGCGCAGGCCGCCAATGGGTGCTCGACCCGATCGACGGCACCACCAGCTTCATCGCCGGCCGCCCGATCTTCGGCACGCTGATTGCGTTGTTGCAGGATGGCTGGCCGGTGCTGGGCATCATCGACCAGCCGATTGCGGGCGAACGCTGGGTCGGGCGGATCGGCCAGCCGACTTTGTTTAACGGCAAGCCCGCTGCGGCCCGCCCGCTAAAGGAATTGAGCGACGCGGTGCTCGCCACCACCAGCCCGCACCTGTTCAGCAATGAAGAGGCCGACGCCTTCATGGCGGTCGCCAAGCAAGTGGCCGAAAAGAAGATCATCTATGGCGGCGACTGCTACAATTACGGGTTGGTCGCGAGCGGCCATATCGACGTGGTGATCGAGGCCGGACTGAAGCTGTATGACTACGCCGCGCTGGTCCCGGTGGTCGAAGGCGCGGGCGGGATGATGGCCGACTGGCAGGGCAATCCGCTGGATGCAGGGTCAGACGGCACAGTCATCGCGCTGGGCGATCCGGCGCGGCTGGAGGATGTGCTGGAAGCGATGGGGTAGGGGGAAGAGTCTGCTATGGGCTTTTTCTGCCCGAAGCCGACATTCTGAAAGCGACCCCAAAGTGGACGTTGATTGTTGATCATCAATAACTTAGTCGAGCCGTAATCGGAGAGACAAATGATGGCTCGCCTTCTGATTGCTGTAGCGGTCTTGCTGCTGACCCCGTTCAAAGCACACGCTGATGTGCTGGTGACAGTTTCCTACCGTGAGACAGCAGACCTGTTTTCCACAATGGACAACATGAGTGACTGGCTCCCAGGCAACACTATTCCGGCTTATCGCGAGGAATGGGAGGCACGGTTCGGATGGACCGAGGCGGATCAGCAATGGGTTGATCGCTATAAGGAATACCGCCGCCGGACGATTTTGAAGGGGCAAAGGCCTCCCAATCCGAGATCATCCCCGGACGGCATCTTCGCGTCGCGCGATCAATTGACTGCAGCTTCTGATCCCCTCGCGGCGCACTTTCTTCAACACACAACAATTGAGGTAGCACTGGCCAGCCTAGAAGGGGCTGCCAGCTTAGATGATGCCAAGATGTTAAGGGGCTACTACCGACACTTCAAACCAAAGTGGCGCTTGCTATTCGCGGACAGTTCTGCGCTTCAGGAACGTGCTTCGAAACTTCACGCCAGGTTCAAATCGTTAGCAGCGGCAGATTTCATCGCGTCCGTCGCGAAATTCTATCGAAGCGATCTGGATGGCGAATTCACTGTGCTCTTCACGCGCCGGCCGCCCGGCGATGTGGCATCAGCCGAACCTATCGCTGGCTCATTCATTCTGCTTCAAAGCCCGCCGACCGAGACTGACCCATCCTACTGGGACACTATCGTATTTCACGAGCTGATTCATTTCATCTCATCGAGGCAGCCAATAGCGCAAAAGCAAGCACTTACCGCCCGATTCTTTGCTCGTTGCCCGGCACCGCCGAGCATCAATTGGGGCTGGTTTGTAGAGGAACCTTTGGCAGTCGCGTGGGGACAAGCTGCCTATTCATCCAAGGTTCTGGGATCGCCGCTTGATCCCAAGGAGAATTGGTATGCTGATCCTTGGGTCAACCTCGTGTCCCGCACATTAGCACCAACCATAATCGATCAGTATGATCGCGGGTCAGATATTGAAGACCTCGTAGATCAAGCGGCTGACCGATGCATTGACCTGATGTCTGTCATCGGCTCGCAGCAAAAGAGATGAATTCTGCGGGGCGGGGTCGGCTAGTGCGACCCTCCAAAAGTGCACCAAACCGGCCATTCGCCTTTCCACCCACTTTGCGACACTAGCGGGGCCGGTGCGCGATCCCGTAACCTGCCAGTCTGCTTCGACGGGTTTTCCGCCAGAAGCCTAGATTCGCAGAGCGCTCCCCGCTGCTGTCAAGCACCACTCTCCCCTTTTGGGAGAGATACGGAGACTTGGCAGCTCGCTGCCTAGTCGCAGTTGAGAGGGGGCAGAGGGCCGGAGCACGGCTCCGGACCCCTCTCCCAACCCTCTCCCGCAAGGGGAGAGGGCGAAGACCCAATGCCACCCACCTCCAGTCATTAATCTCGCTCACGAAACTTCCCGTTAGCTGCCGCCCCCTTCGCCGGTTGCGCGCGCGGCTTTCCTACTGGGCCTTGCGCTGTCAGTCTGGCGCGATGACGATGCGGTTTGATCTTCATGGCGCTGATTTACGCCCATGCTGCCTGGCGGGGCAGCGGATGGGCTGGTGGGGGATGATTTTCTGTTTCTGGACAGTGTCACATGTGTCTCCAACAGACAGGAAACGGGCGCGCTGGGTGAATGTGCGGTGCAGCCTTGGCTTGCAAAGCGGGCCAATTCCGCTATGCGCGCCCACTTCATTGACACGAATCAATCAGCCAGCCTGGCGACAAGGGCTGCCATGGCCGGTTCCGACGTGTCTCACCTAGGAGATGAAAATGCCCAAGCTGAAGACCAAGAGCGGTGTGAAGAAACGCTTCAAAATCACCGCCACCGGTAAGGTCAAGCACGGCGTCGCTGGCAAGCGTCACCGTCTGATCAGCCACAATGCCAAGTATATCCGCACCAACCGCGGCACCTCGGTCCTGTCGGCCAATGATACGCCGACGATCAAGAAGTGGGCGCCCTACGGGCTGGATTGATGCGACGGGCCTTGCGCCTCGCCATCTTACAATAAGGATATACTGACATGTCACGCATCAAACGCGGTGTTACCACCCGCGCCAAGCACAAGCGGTTGCTCGAACAGGCCAAGGGCTATCGTGGTCGCCGCAAGAACACCATTCGCGTTGCGCGCCAAGCGGTCGAAAAGGCTGGGCAATATGCCTACCGCGACCGCAAGATCAAAAAGCGCACCTTCCGTGGGCTTTGGATCCAGCGCATCAACGCGGCTGTCCGCATGGAAGGGCTGACCTATTCGCAGTTCATGCACGGGATCAAGCTCGCCGGGATCGAACTCGATCGCAAGGCGATGGCCGATCTCGCCATGAACGAAGGCGGCGCCTTCAAGGCCGTGATCGCGCAGGCCAAGGCCGCTCTGCCAGTCTGACGCCTTGGGCGGCGCGCAGCAGCAAAACATCGAGGCGGGTTCCTGCGGGGGCTCGCCTTTTTGCTTTAGTCCCCGTCGCTTACCTCTGGCGCTTGTAAAAAAGCGCCAAAACTCTTGTAAATTCGCGCCAGCTGGCGCTATGGGCACGGCATGGGGGAATTGTCGCAATCAGCTGGGGGTGCTCAACCCGCGCAGAACGCCGGCCACCGGCTGGCGGTCGATTTTCGCCAACTGCCGCCCGAGTTCGAAGGCTGCTTCACCTCATTCTATAACCTGACGGTCGACGTTGATGAAGCTGGCGCAACGCTGGCCGACTATCTTCAGCCGGAATGGGCCAATGTCCGCTTCTTCAGCAATGGCGGACCGCTGGCAGCGATCGGCGCAACCGAAGTGCGCGGCCCATGCTTTGTTGCCACCGGGCCGAGCGCGCTGCCCTGCCGGTTCGAAATTGGCCAGACGCGGATGTGGGGGCTCGGCTTCCTGCCATTGGGCTGGGCGCGGTTCTTCGGGGCCAATGCCAGCGATTGTGCCAATATGGTGTGCGATGGGGCAAGCCATCCGACCTTTGCCCATTTCGCCGAGCTGACCGAGCCCCTGTGTTCGGCCGAACTGAGCGTCGAAGAGCAAATCGACACCATCATTGCCTTCCTCTCCCGCAAGATGCGTCCGACCCGCGATGATGCCCGGATTCGCCGGATGCATGTTGAACTGGTGAGCGGTGAACATGCGTCGGTGCATGATCTGGCCGATGCCTGCGCGATGAGCATCCGAACGCTGGAGCGGATGAGCATGCGCTATTTCGGGTTCACGCCCAAACTGCTGATGCGGCGGCAGCGTTTCATGCGCAGCCTGACCACCTTCATGCTCCACCGCGGCAGCCGCTGGACCGAGGCGATGGATGATCACTACCACGATCAAGCCCAATTCACGCGCGAATTCCACGAGTTCATGACCATGAACCCAAGCGAATATGCTGCGCTGGATCACCCGATCCTGACATCATTCATGGAAGCCCGTGCGCGAATTTGGGGCAGCGCGGCCCAGACGCTCGATTCGCCGCGCTGAGTTGCACGACCCGCCCACTGGCGCTTTGCAAAACATGTGATTTGCCGCTAGCGGGCCGGGGCGAAACCTCGCTTGCGAAACCACCACAGGCCATGACTGACATCACCACCCAAACACAGGCCGCCTTGGCCGCGATTGCCGCCGCTGCGAGCCTCGATGCGCTCGAGGCTGAGCGGCTCGAAACGCTCGGCAAAAAAGGGTGGGTCAGCCTTGCCCTGAAGACGCTGGGCGGCATGAGCCCCGAGGAGCGCACCGCCGCTGCGCCCGCGATCCAATCGGCGCGCGCGAGCATTGCCGATGCGCTGGATGCCAAGAAGGCCGATCTGGAAGCAGCCGAGCTTGATGCGCGGCTGGCGCGCGAGACGATCGACCTGACTCTACCCGCAGCTGCTGCGCCCAAGGGTTCGGTGCATCCGGTGTCTCAGGTGATGGACGAGCTGGCGGAAATCTTCGCTGACTTGGGCTTTGCCGTCGCGACCGGCCCCGAGATCGAGGATGACTGGCACAACTTCACCGCGCTCAACATGGACGAGACGCACCCGGCGCGGGCGATGCATGACACGTTCTATTTCCCTGACCGCACGGGTGAAGGGCGCGAAGTGCTGCTGCGCACCCACACCTCGCCGGTGCAGGTCCGCACCATGCTCGCGGCGGCCAAGTCCAGTCCGGGCGGCGCGCCGGTGCGCATCATCGCGCCCGGCCGCGTGTATCGCTCGGATAGCGATGCAACCCACACGCCGATGTTCCACCAGATCGAAGGTCTGGTGATTGGTCGCGACATACATCTCGGCCATCTCAAGTGGACGCTCGAGACCTTCCTCAAAGCCTTCTTCGAACGCGACGACATTGTGCTGCGCCTGCGACCCTCCTACTTCCCCTTCACCGAGCCTTCGGTTGAGGTCGATGTGGGTTATGCCAGCGAGAATGGGCGCCGGGTCGTGGGCGGATCGGGTGACGACGCGGGGCATGCCTGGATGGAGCTGCTCGGCAGCGGCATGGTCAATGCCCGCGTGCTTGAAATGGGCGGCTTCGATCCTTCCGAGTGGCAGGGCTTTGCCTTCGGCGTCGGGGTCGACCGGCTGGCTATGCTCAAATACGGGATGAACGACCTGCGCGCCTTCTTTGACGGCGACCCGCGCTGGCTGGCGCATTACGGCTTCTCGCCGTTCGATCAGCCGACCCTTTCCGCTGGCGTGGGAGCAAAGGCATGAAGTTCTCGCTGACCTGGCTCAAGGATTACCTTGAAACGGACGCCACGTTGGCCGAAATTTGCGACGCGCTCAACGCCATCGGGCTTGAGGTTGAGGGCGTGGAAGACCCTGCGGACAAGCTGGCGGGTTTCCGCATCGCTCACGTGCTCACCGCCGCGCGCCACCCGGATGCCGACAAGTTGCAGGTGCTGACCGTCGACACCGGGGGCGGCCAGCCGCTGCAAGTCGTGTGCGGCGCGCCCAATGCGCGGGCGGGCATGAAGGGCGTGCTGGGCCTGCCCGGTGCGGTGGTGCCTGCCAACGGCATGGTGCTCAAGAAAAGCGCGATCAGGGGCGTCGAGAGCAACGGCATGATGTGCTCCACCCGCGAGCTGGAACTTGGCGACGATCACGACGGGATCATCGAATTGCCCGACGATGCGCCGGTGGGGACCAGCTTCGCCGAATACCACGGCAGCGATCCCGTGATCGAGGTCGCGGTGACCCCCAACCGGCCCGATTGCATGGGGCTTGACGGGATCGCCCGCGATCTCGCGGCCGCGGGCCTCGGCCAGCTCCGCCACAAGTGGACCACTTACGAGGCGATCGAGGGCGCGTTCCCTTGTCCTGTCAGCATCCGGGTCGAGGACCGCAGCGGCTGCTTTGTGTTCTGGGGCCGGGTGATCCGCGGCGTGAAGAACGGTCCGAGCCCGGACTGGCTTCAGGCCAGGCTCAAGTCGGCAGGGCTGCGGCCGATCTCGGCGCTGGTCGACCTCACCAACTACTTCTCGGTCGATCGTGCACGACCGCTCCACGTCTATGATCTCGCCAAGCTCACTGGCGGAATTACCGCCCGGCGGGGGCGCGAGGGCGAGAGCTTCCTCGCGCTCAATGACAAGAGCTACACCGTCACCGCCGAAGATTGCGTGATCGCCGACGACGCGCGCGTGCTCGGCTTGGGCGGAGTGATCGGAGGCGAGGATACCGGAGTCAGCGAAACAACCACTAATGTCTTGCTCGAGTGCGCCTGGTTTGATCCCGACAGCATCGGCGCCACCGGCCGCCGCCACGGCGTCACTACCGATGCGCGACAGCGCTTCGAACGGGGGATCGATCCGATGATGCTCTCGGTTACGATCGAAAGCGCGGCGCAGATGATCATCGAGCTGTGCGGCGGCGAGGTGTCTGAGCCGGTCATGGCGGGTGCGTTCCCCGCTGATGGCTATCCAAACGCGCAGAAGATCGTCGCCTACTCGCCCAACATGGCGCTGCGCCTCGGCGGTGTGGACATCCCGCCGCAGGAGCAGCGCAACATCCTCGGGCGTCTCGGGTTCGTCTCCGAGCAAGCGTTGGACGACCTGCCGTGGCAGGTAATCGTCCCGACCTGGCGGCCCGACGTCGATGGCTGGCCCGACCTCGTCGAGGAAGTCGTGCGCATTCACGGGCTCGACAAGGTGGCGAGCGTTGCTCTGCCGCGCGCAGAAGGCGTCGCCCGCCCCACCGCCACACCGCAGCAAAAGCTGGAGCGCGGCCTGCGCCGGGCGGCTGCGGCGAGCGGGCTGAACGAAGCGGTGACTTGGAGCTTCCTGCCCGAATGGGCGGCGGAGCATTTCGCCAATGGCAATGAAGTGCCGTGGGTGCTCGCCAATCCGATCAGCGAGGACATGAAGGCGATGCGCCCGGCGCTGCTGCCCGGCCTGTTGATGGCGGCCAAGCGGAACGCCGATCGCGGCGCTGCGGCTTCGCGCCTGTTCGAGATTGGGCGGCGCTACTTCCGCGCCGCCGACGGCCTCAGCGATGAACGGCCCACGCTCGGGATCGTGCTGGCGGGCGAGAAAACGCCGCGCGGCTGGGCCAGCGGCAAGGCCAAGGCTTTCGATGCCTATGATGCCAAGGCACTCGCGCTGGAACTGCTCGAAGCCGCAGGCGCGCCGGTCGCCAATCTGATGGTGATGGGGGAAGCGGGGTCGCAGTTCCACCCCGGCCAATCGGCCACCCTGCGCCTTGGCCCCAAGGTGGTGCTGGCGCGCTTCGGGATGATCCACCCAGCGACGCTCAAAGCCTTCGACGTCGATGGGCCAATTGCGGCGGTTGAGCTATTCCTTGACGCGATCTCTGCGAAGAAGGGCGCGGCCTTCGCCCGTCCGGGCTTCACCCCGCCCGCTTTGCAGGCCGTGACGCGCGATTTCGCCTTCCTGGTTCCCGAAACGTTGGCAGCAGGCGATCTCGTCCGCGCTGTCCAAGGAGCGGACAAGGCGAGCATCACCGCTGTCCGCGTGTTCGATGTGTTCCAAGGGCAGGGCGTCCCCGAAGGCCACAAGTCGCTCGCCATCGAAGTCACGCTGCAACCGGGCGAGGCCAGCTTCAAGGATGCTGACCTCAAGGCGCTGGCTGAAAAAATCGTGGCCGCTGCGGCCAAGCTCGGCGGGGAGCTGCGCGGATGAAAACGGCCTTCGTCACAGGCGCCACCGCCGGGATCGGCCTTGCTACCGTTTGCACACTGGTCGCTAATGGTTGGCGCTGTGTCGCCACCGGGCGGCGGCAGGAGCGGCTTGACGCGTTGGTCGCCGAACTGGGCGCGGACAAGGTCCATGCCTTGTGCTTCGACGTGCGCGACACCGCGGCGCTTGACGCTGCGCTCGCAAGTCTGCCCGAAGGCTTCCGCGACATTGATCTGCTGGTCAATAACGCGGGCCTCGCGCAGGGGCTGTCGTCAGCTCAGAATGCCAATCTCGACGATTGGCAGACCATGATCGACACCAACATCACCGCCATGGTGGTGCTGACCCGCAAGCTGCTGCCGGGCCTGATCGCGCGCAAGGGCGCGATCATTGCCATCGGCTCGGTCGCGGGGAGCTACGTCTATCCCGGCGGGAACGTCTATGCGGGCTCCAAAGCCTTCGCCAACCACTTCACTTTGGCGTTGCGGGCGGACCTCCACGGCACCGGCGTACGCGTCACCAGCATCGAGCCGGGGATGGTCGAGACGGAATTCACGGTGGTGCGCACCGGCAGCCAGCAGGCCTCGGACGATCTCTATCGCGGGGTCAACCCGATGACCGGGCAGGATATCGCCGACACGATCCTGTGGATCGCCACCTTGCCGCCGCATCTCAATATCAACCGGATTGAGCTGATGCCGGTCAATCAGGACTTCGCGGGCTTCCGCGTCGCGCGCGATCCGCAATAGCTGACTGCCACTTGCACGAGGCCAGCCGAATGCTCTGGCCCGTGACCCCGCCATGCGATAATGTACGATCACATAAGCAGATCGGGGATGGATGATGAAGGGCTGGAGTGGATTGCTGTGTGCGGTGATCGCCGCCGGGCTGATGATGCAAGCGCCCGCAGCGGCCCAAGCGCAATCCCGCTATGCGGTCACCGAGCCCAAAAAGGCCAAATCGGCCAAGCAATTGCGCGAAGGCGAGGGCGCTCTGCAACTCTCGGTCCGCACGCAGAAGCAGTTTATCGAGACGCTGATCGTCTACTTCGTCGCGGTTGATGCCGAGGGCCGCGACACTGACCGCGTGATCCGCTTTGAACGCGGCGCGGGCGTGCCGATCATGGGCAGCAACATGATCGATGAAAAGCAGCTGACATACCGCGTGCCGGCCGGGCGCTACCGCCCGATTGCCTTCACTGTCGCTTGCGATGCGATGCCGACGTCACCCGGGCAAGTATGCGGCAGCGGCTTCAGCTCGTTCTATCCGACAGGCTTCTATCCCAGCGGCGCGGCGGTGTTCGAGGTGAAGGCGGGGGAATTCACGCAAGGCGGGGATTTCATCGTCGAATATACCGGGCCCAAGCCACCGCGCGACCAAAGCCTGTTCGACGTGAAGGATAGTCCGGTCGATTGGGCGCTGCTGTGGCGGCGGGGCAGCGGCGGTGCGGCAGGGTTTGAAAGCCTGCCAGTTAATCAAGCGGCGGCCCCTGAGGCACTGCAATCGCGCATCACCTGCGCAGCACGGCCTGCGGGCGTGACGCTCTATATACCGTTCGACTGCTGATTTTGCCGCGCTTGCTCGCAATGGACGCGGCGGGCGCGCTGCGTTAGGGCGCGCGCCATGACTAGCAATCGCCGCACCTTCGCGATCATTTCGCACCCTGACGCGGGGAAGACCACGCTGACCGAGAAGCTGCTGTTGCAAGGCGGCGCGATCCACTTGGCCGGCGAGGTCAAGGCGCGCGGGCAGGCGCGGCGGGCGCGGTCGGACTGGATGAAGATCGAGCAGCAGCGCGGGATTTCGGTCACGTCGAGCGTGATGACCTTCCAGAAGGACGGGATCGTCTTCAACCTGCTCGACACCCCGGGCCACGAGGATTTTTCCGAGGACACCTACCGCACGCTGACCGCGGTGGATTCCGCCGTGATGGTGATCGACGCCGCCAAGGGCATCGAGCCGCAGACCCGCAAGCTGTTCGAGGTCTGCCGCTTGCGGAGCGTGCCGATCATCACCTTCGTCAACAAGGTTGATCGCGAAGGCCGCGATCCGTTCGAGACGCTGGACGAGGTCGCCGACTTGCTCGCTCTCGACGTCAGCCCGCAGATGTGGCCGATCGGCATGGGCGGGGAGTTCGAGGGCCTGCTCGATTTCGCCAGCGAAACCGTCAGCCGTCCCGAAGGCCCGAGCCGCGAGTTTCTTGGCACGCGCGATACCGCCGCGATCCCGCAGCGCTTCGCTGACGAGATCGATCTGGCGCGTGGCGGCTATCCCGAATTCGACATTGAGGCCTTCCGCCATGGCGATCTGACGCCGGTCTATTTCGGATCGGCGCTCAAGAACTTCGGCGTCACCGAATTGATCGACGCCATCTCCCGCCACGCCCCGCCGCCGCGCCCGCAGCCTGCTGGCACTGAGCAAATCAGCCCGGAGCGTGACGAGGTCACCGGCTTCATCTTCAAGGTGCAGGCCAATATGGACCCCAACCACCGCGACCGCATCGCCTTCATGCGGCAGGTGTCGGGCACCTTCAAACGCGGCATGAAGCTGACCCCGTCAGGGCTGGGCAAGCCGATCGCGGTGCATTCACCGATCCTGTTCTTCGCACAGGACCGTGAGTTGGCCGACACCGCCGAGGCGGGCGATATCATCGGCATCCCCAACCACGGGACGCTGCGGGTGGGCGATACGCTGAGCGAGCGCAATCAGGTGCGTTTCACCGGCCTCCCCAACTTCGCACCCGAGATCCTGCGCCGGGTGCAGCTGCGCGATCCGACCAAGACCAAGCAGCTGCGCAAGGCGCTCGACGACCTCTCCGAGGAAGGCGTGATTCAGGTGTTCTACCCCGACATCGGCTCGGCCCACATCGTCGGCGTGGTCGGTCAATTGCAGTTGGAAGTGCTGATTTCGCGGCTGGAGGCGGAGTACAAGGTCGAAGCCGTGCTCGAACCCTCGCCCTTTGCTACGGCGCGCTGGATCAAGGGCGATGCCAAGGCGCTGGAGGACTTCGCCGGGTTCAACCGCGCCAACCTCGCCCGCGACCGTGACGGCGATTATGTGTTCATGGCCAAGAGCCCATGGGACGTCAGCTATCAGGTCGAGAAGAACCCCGATCTGACCTTCTCGGCCACGAAGGAACGGTAACTTACCCTTCCGTTCGCCTCGAGCGAAGTCGAGAGGCTTGTTCGGGGTGTCTCGACTTCGCTCGACACGAACGGGAGCGGGGTGACTTGCCCAATCGCGCGGGTTTGGCCAAAGCATCTCCCATGCATGACATCGGCCCGACCTCGCAGACCTTCATCTCGCAGCGCCTCCGCCTCCATTACCTCGACTGGGGCGGTCGCGGCAAACCGCCGCTGGTGCTGGTGCATGGCGGGCGAGATCATGCGCGGTCTTGGGATTGGACCGCGCAGGCGCTGAGCGCGGATTACCACGTCATCGCGATGGACCACCGCGGGCATGGCGATAGCGACTGGGTGTCCGACGGGGTCTATTCCGCTGCGGACATGGTCTATGACCTCGCTCAGCTGATCCATCAGCTCGGCGTCGGCCCGGTGCGGATGGTGGCGCATTCGATGGGCGGGAACGTCGCGCTGCGTTACGCCGGGGCCTTCCCCGACATGGTGACCAAGTTGGTGGCGATTGAAGGGTTGGGCCCCTCGCCCGAAATGCGCGCAAAACAGCGCGCCGTGCCTTACCCCCAACGGCTCGCCGAATTCATCGAGAAAAAGCGCAAGGCCGCCGGGCGCACGCCGCGCAAATACGAAAGCATCGAAGCCGCCTTCGCCCGGATGATCGAGGAGAACGCCTATCTCACCGAAGAACAGGCGCGCCACCTTACCGTGCACGGGGTCAACCGCAACGAGGATGGCACCTATAGCTGGAAGTTCGATCCGCACCTCAATGTCTGGCCGGTGGAGGACATCGGCGATGAATTTGTCGAGGCGTTGTGGGGCGCGATCACCTGCCCGACGCTGCTGTTATACGGGGCGGATAGCTGGGCATCGAACCCGGAGAAGGACGGGCGCATCGCGCACTTCAAGACCGCCAGCGTGGTCGAGTTCGAAAAGGCCGGCCACTGGCTCCACCACGATCAGTTCGACCGGTTCATGACCACTTTGCGCGAATTTCTGTGAAGACGCGTGCTGCGAGAGTGACGAAGTTGACACCGTGTCAACCGCGTTTTTTGAGGAATAATCCTGATAATTCCGTTGGATAGGCCAAGAAATCGAAATTGACACTTGGGCCATATGGAATTTTTCTGGAAATGACCGACGATGCGAAAGAGCCGCGCGCACCATGCCGCCGCATCGCTGCTGTAGGAAAGCCCAGGGCAAGGAGAATTGGCGATGGCCGAGTTTACCGAGACACTCACCGAAAAGCACATGGCGATGATCGCCGCCCAGCCGGTGTTTTTCGTGGCGACGGCGGCGGCGCAAGGGCGGGTCAACCTTAGCCCAAAAGGTTATGACGCCTTCCGGGTGCTGTCGCCCGCGCGCGTCGCCTATCTCGACCTTGGCGGATCGGGCAACGAGACCCACGCGCATCTCGCCGCCGACCAGACCGATGCCGGGCGAATCACGGTGATGTTCTGCAATTTCCAGCAGCCCGCGCTGATCCTGCGGATTTACGGGCGCGGGCGGGCGGTGCTGCCGCAGGATGCCGATTGGGCAGAGCTGTCCGCGCCGTTCACCTTGCTGCCAGGCACGCGCCAGATTTTCGATATCGCGGTGGAGAGCGTGCAAAGCTCCTGCGGCTGGGGCGTTCCCTTCATGACGCTGGCGGGCGAGCGCGACACGCTCAAGAAAGCACACCGCCAGTCCGATCCGGCTGAATGGGAAGCGAGGGCCGCAGGGCGCATCCGCAGCATTGATGGCCTGCCGACCCGCGCAACGGATCGCTACATCGCGGGCGAGGAAGGCTAAGCGGACGGCTTTCGGGCCGAAACTTGCCCAATCGTTAATCACGCGCCTAAAAAATAGGCACGTATTATCCCGCAGGTGCGAAGAAACGCTCTGATTCCGCAGCGTCAGCCCTGTTACACAAACATGGCACGCTTGTTGCTGTGACTCTGCCGACCGGAATGATCCGGCGCAACAGGGGCCACAGATGAAGTTCATCATCGCCATCATCAAACCGTTCAAGCTCGACACCGTGCGTGAAGCCTTGAGCGGCATCGGCATCGCCGGGATGACCGTGACCGAAGTCAAGGGCTTCGGTCGCCAGAAGGGTCAGACTGAAATTTACCGCGGTGCGGAATACTCCACCAACATGCTTCCCAAGGTGAAGCTCGAAATCGCTGCCAGCGACGATATCGCCGCGCAGGTCGTCGAAACCATCCAAGCGACCGCCAACACCGGCGCGATCGGTGATGGCAAGATCTTCGTACTCGACCTCGCGTCTGCCACCCGCATCCGCACCGGCGAGGCCGGCGAAACCGCGCTGTAAGGGGACGAAATCAATGAAGCGTATTCTCTTCAATACTGCGGCGCTGGCGACCGGGGCGGTCGTGCTGGCCTTTCCCGCGCTTGCCGCGCCGGTGGCTGAAGTAGCCGCCGAAGTCGCAGCTCCTGTCGTCGAAGCGGCGCCCGCCGTGTTCACCCCTACTGCCGAAATGGTCAACAAGGGCGATGTCGCCTGGATGATGGTTTCGACCGCACTCGTTCTGATGATGAGCGTTCCAGCGCTCGCCCTGTTCTATGGCGGTCTCGTGCGCGCCAAGAACATGCTGAGCGTGCTGATGCAGGTGCTGACCATCGTCTGTGTGGCCGCGCTGGTATGGTTCGGCTGGGGCTATTCGATGGCCTTTACCTCGACCGGCACGCCCTTCCCGGCGTTGTTCGGCGGGCTGGACAAGGCGTTCCTTGCGGGCGTTAATCCCGGCACCTTTGCCGCGACCTTCTCGAACGGGGTTTACCTGCCCGAGCTCGTCTTCGTGATGTTCCAGATGACCTTTGCCTGCATCACGCCGGCACTGATCGTCGGGGCCTTTGCCGAGCGTGTGAAGTTCACCTCGCTGATCATCTTTGTGGTCGCGTGGATGACGCTGGCCTATTTCCCGATTGCGCACATGGTGTGGTACTGGGCTGGCCCGGACTTCCTCCCCACCGCGCCGACCGACATGGGTCTGCTGTGGGGCTGGGGCGCGCTCGACTTCGCTGGTGGCACCGTGGTGCACATCAACGCAGGGATCGCTGGCCTGATTGGCTGCCTGATCATCGGCCCGCGCCTTGGTTACAAGTCGGAACCGATGCCCCCGCACAACCTGGTGATGACCATGATCGGCGCATCGCTGCTGTGGGTGGGCTGGTTCGGGTTCAACGCCGGCTCGGCGCTCGAATCCAACGCCTTCGCCGCCCTCGCTTTCGTCAACACCTTCGTCGCCACCGCAGCAGCGGGTGCAGCCTGGGCGATGATCGAACAGGTGACCCACAAGAAGCCGTCGCTGCTCGGTGCGGCATCGGGTGTGGTGGCTGGCCTTGTGGCGATTACGCCTGCGGCGGGCTTTGCTCACCCCGGTACGGCCATCATCCTCGGCGCTGTGGCTTCGATCGTCTGCTACTTCTTCGTCACCACGGTGAAGAACAAGCTGAAGTACGACGACAGCCTTGATGTCTTCGGCATCCATGCCGTGGGCGGGATTGTCGGCGCGATTGCGACCGGTGTGGTCGCTGACCCGGCGCTCGGCGGTCAGGGCTGGATCGACTACACCGCACCTGTCGCTGTGGCGGGCGAATACGACATGGTCGGCCAGATCATCACGCAATGCTGGGCGGTGGGCGTGACTGTGGCTTGGACCGGGTTGGTCTCGGCCGCGCTGTTCCTGATCCTCAAGTATACCCTGGGCCTGCGCCCGGATGCCGAAGCCGAAACCAACGGCCTCGATATCTCCGAACATGGGGAGCGCGCCTACAACTGAGGGAGTGTCGCGCGAAAAGTGGGCACCGGTTTTCGCCCTTCGAGACACGACCAACAAAGAATCACCAAGCTTGGCGGGGGGAGAACCTCTCTCTCTCCCTCTCCTCTCCCCCCGCCTCACCGCGTTCCTCCTGCGAACGAACAAACTGATAGAGGCCGGAGTAGCGCAAGCTCTCCGGCCTTTTTTTGTGTTTCGTTCGCCCCTCCGGGCGAACGTCCTCGGCGCTGTTTCGCGCTTCGCGCGAGCGCCTGCGGGCGCGCGGTCGCGCTTGCGGCCCTTTGGGCCGTTTGGGCTATTCAGTGATGGTAGGAATTACGCTTTTTCCGCTGCCATCACGAAGTCAGCGCACCGCTCTCCGATCATGATGCTGGGCGCGTTGGTGTTGCCGCTGACGATCTTGGGCATCACGCTTGCGTCGGCCACCCACAGGCCTTCGAGCCCATTGAGCTTGAGTGTGGGATCGACCACTGCGTCTGCATCAGCGCCCATCCGGCAGGTGCCGACCGGGTGATAGACCGTATCCGCGCGGCTGCGGATCAGCGCGTCGAGCGCGGCGTCGTCATTGAGATCGACCGGGTGGCGGTCGGTCAGGCCGAATGCCTGTAAGGCGGGTGCCTCTGCTATGCGATGCGACAGACGCACGCCCGCGCGCAGCACCGCGATGTCGCGATCATCCGCGAGAAAATTGGGGTCAATTATCGGCGCGGCGGCGGCATCGGCCGAGCCCAGCAGCACCGTCCCGCGGCTTTCGGGGCGCAGCACGCAGGCGTCGAGCGAGAAGCCATGGGCGCGCACTTTCGCACGGCCGTGATCTTCAATGATGACGGGGAAAAAGTGCCATTGGACATCCGGGCACGGAGAATCCGGCATGACGGTGCCAAAACCGCCACCTTCGGCGAAATTCGTGGTCATTGGGCCGGTACGTTTGCGCTGGTGTTCGATCACAGCAAGCGCCATTCTGGCTATGCCCTTGAAGGTTCGACCTACAGGCACGTCGCTGAGGGTATTCCAAGAGGATGCGTAATTAATATGGTCCTGCAGGTTCGAACCAACAGCGGCCCGATCAAGCACAACATCAACGCCTTGTTCTTTGAGGTGTGAGGCTGGGCCGATGCCCGACAACATCAGGATCTGCGGCGAGTTGAATGCACCGGCAGAGAGGATCACGCCGCGTCTTGCAAAGATCGTTTCGGTGCGTTCACCCTGACGCACGACCACGCCTGTTACCCGGCCAGCTTCAATCACCAGCCGTTCGGTCAGGGTGTTAGTGCGGATAGCAAAGTTGCCTTGCTCGCGAATCGGCTCGACATAGGCGCGGGCGGCGGTCCAGCGTTCGCCATTGCGCTGCGTCACCTGATAGAGGCCAAAGCCATCCTGTCGCTCGCCATTAAAGTCATCATTGCGACGTAACTGAAGCGATGCTGCGGCCTCGACGAAGGCCACGCTGGATGGATTTGGGGAGCGTTGCTCGGAAACAAAGAGCGGCCCATCTTCGCCGTGATAGGCGCTGCCGCCGCGCTCATTCGCCTCGGCGCGTTTGAAATAGGGCAGCACGTCGTTATAGGCCCAGCCGGTGCAGCCCATCGCCGCCCAATTGTCGTAGTCCCAGCGGTGCCCGCGGATGTAGACCATGCCATTGATGGCAGAGGTCCCGCCCAGCCCCTTGCCGCGCGGCTGATAACCGCGGCGGCCGTTGAGCCCATGTTGAGGGACTGTCTCGTATCCGTAGTTCGATTTCGATCCGACGAACGGCAGCAGCCCCGGCGTCTTGATCCTGATATCATCATTGCGCCCGCCCGCTTCGAGCAGGCACACCCGGCGGGTGCCGTCTACGGCGAGACGGCCCGCAACCGCACTGCCCGCGCTGCCACCGCCGATGACGATGTAATCGAAACTCTCCATGATCTCTCCCTTTGGCGGGGGAGATTAGGCAGCTTCGCCGTTGGCTGCAATCGGGTTTCGATCCGCTACTGACATTGATGTCGGTAAGTCCCCTTGCCCGGTGCGGGCAAGCCATTTGGCTCGGATCATATCGCTGGTTTCGCGGCTGCCATCATGGCTCCAGCCGGGTTCGCGCAGCAGGTAGGACAGCTTGTGCCGCCACGGCGCGCGCCAGATGTCACCGAGCATTCCGATCCATTCGTGAAACACCGACCACAGCAGGTTGAAGCTACCCAGCTGTTTGACGATGCCATAGCGGATCGGCTCGTCATCCACCTCCGGTTCAAAGGTGCCGAACATCCGGTCCCAGACAATGAACACGCCCGCGTAATTCTTGTCGAGATAGCGCGGGTTGGTGGCGTGGTGCACGCGGTGGTGGCTGGGGGTGTTCATCACCGCCTCGAACCACGCGGGCATCCGCTTGATCGCCTCGGTATGGATCCAGAACTGGTAAATGAGATTGAACCCGCTGCAGATCGCGATCATCACCGGATGAAAGCCGAGCCAGGCCAGCGGCAGGCTGAACAGGATGCCGATGGTGAGATTGCCGGTCCAGGTCTGCCTTAGCGCAGTCGAGAGGTTGTAGTGCTGGGAGGAATGGTGGTTCACATGCGCCGCCCAAATCCAGCGGATGCGGTGTCCGGCGCGGTGCACCCAGTAATAGGCGAAGTCGTCGAGCACGAAGCACAGCGGCCATGCCAACCACAAGGCCCACCATTCGGGACCGAAATCCACCACCCGGTAATCATAGGCCCGGAACATCATCCATAGCGAAAAACCGCCGAGCAGCGCCCCCGCGACGGTCGAGCCGAGGCCGAAGGACAGGCTGACGAGCGTGTCCTTGGGCTCATAGGCTTCGGGCGCGCGGAATTTGGCCCAGATCATCTCGGCCAACACCGCCAGCACGAACAGCGGCACAGCATATTGGGTGGGGTTGAAATCAGGCATGGCGGGGATCGTTTAGCGCATTGATCGCGTCCGCCCAAGCCTCGGCATCGGGGGTGGTGAGGAAGACTGTGCCGAAGCGTGCCTCGCCCGGATAGACCTCGATCTGTCCGCCCGCGACCCACGCTGCTGCATCAGGGCCGAGCACGCGTCCGGCCAAGCGGTTGCCATGGCGCTTGATCACCATGATCCGCCCCTGTCCGTCACGCGCTACCGCTGCCATGCCGTCCTTGTCGCGGGCGATGGCGACAGGACCGAACCCATCCTCCACCTCGCCCGCCGCGCGGCGCACATCATCATCGCTGGCGAGCCTTGGTGAACCGCCCAGCCGCAGCCACCATGCCAGTCCCGCCAGCGCAAGAATCGCGACCAGCGATCCGGCGGTCTGGAGCAGCAGTGGCGGCAGGGCCATGTGCTGTGCCTCAGCGGGCGGCGAGCATGTCGATCATCGGGCGAATCGGGCTGACATCATAACCGGCCTGCGCTGCCGTGCTGGCAATCGCGTCCGGCTCTTCGCCCTGCTTTGCCGCGGCCAGAGCCCACAGCAAGGTCGAGCGGGTGCCCGATCGGCAATAGGCGAGAATCGGGCCTTCGGCCTGCTCCAGCGCGGTGATCATCGCGTCGACCTGCGGTTCGCTGAAGCCCGAATGGCCGATCGGAATGGCGACATAATTGAGCCCGGCAGCGGCGGCGGCAGCGGCAATATCCTCGCCCTGGGGTGCCGATGGCTCCTCCCCATCTGGGCGGTTATTGACGATCATCACCACCCCTTCAGCGGCGGCAACGGCCACATCTTCAAGCATAAGTTGCGGACTTACAACGATATTTTCGGTCAGGGTGCGAAAGTCGCTCATGATGGTGGCAGCGCTCCGATGGATCAATGCTGCGTGTCATGCCCAAGCCTGCGGCTGCGCACAAGCGTCGCCGCATGCGTGTGGGTGATCCCTGCGCGCTGGCCTTTGCGCCGCCGGTAAAATTGTTCGCAAAGCAACTCGTTGTGCGCTATGAACGGATGATGTGCGCACCGGTTTGCAAGTTCGGCGCGTCTGTGTCCGGCGCGGCTCGCTGTCCCCGCCGCCGGCACATTGGAGGACGGGCAGTGTGGCAAGGTACGTACTGATTTATGGGTTACGATAGGGGACGCCGGCGCGGCCGCGACAAGCGCGACGGTTTTGGCGAAGAAGGTTTTGATCCGTTTGGCGGCGGGAATGATGGCTTTTCGCCACCGCGCGAATTCGGCGGTGGTGGTGACCGTTTCGGCGGCGGCGGCGATCGTTTTGGCGGTGGCGGCGGTGACCGCTTCGGCGGCGGCGGCCCGCGCGGCCCCGGTGGCGGTGGCCCGCGTGGCCCAGGTGGCCCGGGCGGTGGTGGCGGCGGCTTCGGCGGCGCCCCGCGCATGCCAGCCCAGATCGTTGGTACCGGCAAGGGTACGGTGAAGTTCTTCAACACCCAGAAGGGCTTCGGTTTCATCCAGCAGGATGGTGGCGGTGAAGATGTGTTCGTTCACATCAGCGCTGTCGAACGTGCCGGTCTGGAAGGTCTCGCCGAAGGGCAAGAGCTTCAGTACAATCTCGTGGATCGCGGCGGCAAGGTGTCGGCGCAGGATCTCCAAGTTGTGGGTGATGTCATCGCCGTGGCGGCGAAGCCCGCTGCGCCGCAGCGTGAGCTGACGGGTGAGCGCGTGACAGGCACGGTCAAGTTCTTCAACGCGATGAAGGGCTTTGGCTTCCTCGTCCGCGATGATGGCCAGCCGGATGCCTTCGTGCACATCAGTGCTGTGGAGCGCTCGGGCCTCTCGGCGCTGAACGAAGGCGAACGTTATCAGTTCGATCTTGAGGTTGACCGACGTGGCAAGCACTCGGCCGTCAACCTTTCGCCGCACGAAGGCTGACCTTTCCTAGCATACCTCCCGGTTTGACGCGGGGTTTGCACAGGACTAACTGATTGCAGATGGCGGCTCGTTCAGGGCCGCCATTTGCGTTTCACCGCTTGTTTTCTCGCTCAATTCAGGAACTGTCTCATGTCGATCACCCCGCTCATGCCCGTCTACCCGCGCAGCGGCGTGCGGCCGGTGCGAGGCGAGCATTGCCACCTGATCGACGAGGATGGCACGCGCTATCTCGATTTCGCAAGCGGCATCGCGGTCAACCTGCTCGGCCATTCGCATGAAGGTCTGATCGGCGCGATCCAGGAACAGGCGGCTACGCTCATGCATGTCTCGAACCTCTATGGCAGCCCCCAAGGCGAACGTCTCGCCAAGCTGCTGGTCGATACCACCTTTGGCGATACGGTGTTCTTCACCAATTCGGGCGCCGAAGCCTGCGAGGCCGCGATCAAGACCGCGCGCGCCTATCACCAGAACGCCGGTGAGGCGGGCGATGCCAGCCGGTTTGAAATCATCACCTTCCACAATGCCTTCCATGGCCGGACGATGGCGACGATCTCTGCGTCGAACCAGACCAAGATGCATCACGGGTTCGCTCCGCTGCTCGAAGGGTTCAAATATGCGCCGTTCGACGATCTGGAAGCGGCCAAGGCGCTGATCGGGCCGCACACGGCGGGGATCATGGTCGAACCGATTCAGGGCGAAGGCGGGATTCGGCCAGCTTCGCAGGCGTTCATGACGGGCTTGCGCGCGCTGTGTGACCAGCATGATCTGATGCTGATCCTCGACGAAGTGCAATGCGGCGTCGCGCGCACGGGCAAGCTCTACGCCTACGAGCATTACGGGATCACGCCCGACATTATGGCGACCGCCAAGGGCATCGGCGGCGGCTTCCCGCTGGGCGCCTGCATCGCGACCGAAAAGGCCGCGCGCGGGATGACCTTTGGCACTCACGGATCGACCTATGGTGGCAATCCGCTCGCTATGGCGGCAGGGATGGCGGTGATGGATGCCGTGGCGAACGACGAGTTCCTGAACGCGGTCGCCGAGAAGGGTGAAAGGCTGCGCGCGCGGCTGGAACAGTTCATCGGCAATTATCCCGATCTGTTCGAACTGGTACGCGGCAAGGGGCTGATGCTGGGCATCAAGATGACGATGGAGAGCCGCCCGTTCTACGTCCACCTGCGCGATAACCACCAGTTGCTGACGGTGGCGGCGGGGGACAACACCATCCGCGTCATCCCGCCGCTGGTGATCGGGGACGCTGAGATCGAAGAGTTTTTCGACAAGCTTTCAGCCGGTGCAGCAAGCTTCAAGGTGCCTGAGGCAGCATGACCGGGGCGACATTGTCCGGCGGGGTGGGGCAGGCGCGGCATTTCCTCGATCTGGGGGATGCTGGGGGCGACAATGTCGCCGCGATGATCAACGACGCGATCGACCGCAAGGCGGCGCGTGCGGGCAAACCCAAGGGCGCGGCCGATGCCGATGCGCCGCTGGCGGGCCATGTGCTGGCGCTGGTGTTCGAGAAGAACTCGACCCGCACCCGCGTCAGCTTTGACATCGCGATGCGGCAATTAGGGGGAAGCGCGCTGTTCCTCGATTCGGCCTCAAGCCAGCTTGGCCGGGGGGAGAGCATCGCCGACACCGCCCGCGTGCTCAGCCGGATGGTGGATGCGATCATGCTGCGCACCGATGATCACGCCAAGATCGAGGAAATGGCACGCCACGCGACTGTGCCAGTGATCAACGGCCTGACCGATAAATCGCACCCGTGCCAGATTGTCGCCGACCTGCTGACCGTGATCGAACATGGCAAGGCGCTGCCGGGGCTAGAGGTCGCCTGGTTCGGCGATGGCAACAATGTGCTGCATTCGATCCTCGAAGCGGCCGGACTGTTCAAGTTCAACGTGCGGGTGGCGACGCCAGCCGGGTACGAACCCGATCCCGCCTTCGTGGAACTGGCCCGCGCGGGCGGGGCGACGGTGACCTTGACGCAGGATGCCAAGGTTGCCGCGCGCGGCGCGGATGTGCTTGTCACCGATACTTGGGTTTCGATGGGGCAGGATCACGCGCACAACAAGGTCGCGGCGATGGCGCCCTATCAGGTCAACACCGCGCTGATGGCGCTGGCCAAACCTGATGCGGTGTTCCTCCACTGCCTGCCCGCCCATGTCGGCGACGAAGTGAGCGAGGATGTGTTCGAAGGGCCGCAATCGGTGGTGTTCGACGAGGCGGAAAACCGCATACACGCGCAGAAATCGGTGTTGCTGTGGAGCTTTGGGCGGATCGGCGGATACTAGGTGCCGCGTGGGGGGCTTGGCCCAAGGGCTCGTCATCACCATATGCGCCCGCATGACTGAAATTAGCGAAACATATTCCGACACCCTGTTGGGTTTCACCCTGCCTGCACGCAATGCGCGCGGACGGCTGGTGCGCATGGAAGGCGTGCTCGATCAGGTGCTGTCAGCCCATGACTATCCCGCGCCGATCACCCACTTGCTGGGCGAGGCGTTGGTGCTTGGCACGCTGATGGGCGGATTGCTCACGGGCGAGGCGGCTCAAATGACGATGCAGGCCCAAACCAATGGCGGGATTGTGCGCCTGCTGGTCTGCGATTACCGCGCTGGCGCCGTGCGCGGCTACGCCGATTTCGATGGAGAACGCTTGGCAGGGTTGGGAGCTAATCCGTCGCTGTCAGCCTTGTTTGGCGATGGCTATCTCGGGATCACCTTCGAAACCGAAGGCAAACAGCGCTATCAGGGGATCGTTCCGCTCGAAGGCGATAGTCTGGCTGAGGCCTGCGAGAGCTATTTCAGCCAGTCCGAACAGATCCCGACCTTGATCCGCGTAGCCAGCCGTGCCGGTACGAACGGTCGATCGGCGGGCGGGTTGCTGGTGCAGCATTTCCCCGATGGTGAGGAAGGGCGCGAGCGGCTGCATGTGCGCTTGGATCATCCCGATTGGGAGCATGTCGCGGTGCTGGCCGGGACGATCAGCCATGAAGAGCTGCTGGATCCGGATCTTTCTCTCGAAGCGATCGCGTGGCGGCTGTTTCACGAAGAGGACGAGGTGCGGGTCCAGACCGGCGCGGCGCTATCGCGCGGATGCCGTTGCTCCGCTGATCACTACGGCACCATCATCGCGCGCTTTCCGCCCGAGGAACAAAACGCCATGCGGGGCGATGACGGGATCATCGCAGTCGATTGCGCGTTTTGTTCACGCACGTTTGCACTGGCAATTTGACGGTTCGTCGAAAAAATTCGCGCTCTCCGACGCAAAGCGCCAAAATGTACAACCCGGACAGGCCGAATTCAGGCAACATGCCCAACATGGACCACATGATGATCAGCTTGACGCAGAAATTGGCGCTTGGCGGCCTGGCCGCGGGTGCAGCGCTGTGGATGTCGGTGCCCGTCGTGGCACAAGGCAATGGCCTCGCCATGTTCGAGACGCTGAGCAAGGGCGAATGGACAATCAAGCAGCGCGGCGGTGCCCCAGATCGCAAGATTTGCATCAAGTCCGGAGCGGAGCTGATCCAGCTGAAACACCGTGATGCTGGTTGCAATCAGTTCGTGGTGGAAGATGGCGCTGCGCGCGTGACAGTGCAGTATACCTGTCAGGGCAATGGCTATGGCCGGACGAGCGTCCGGCGCGAAACGCCAATGCTGGTGCAGCTTGAAAGCCAGGGCATTCACGATGGAACGCCGTTCCAGCTGGTGGCCGAGGCCCGCCGAACCGGCAGCTGCTGATCCGCATGGATTGTGTTTCGCGCGCCCCGTGATAGGGCCGCGGGATGACTGCTTCTGTCCACAATGCCTCGCCGCCGGTTGCGGTTGTGCTGCTGTCAGGCGGGCTTGATTCGATGGTTACCGCATCGCTGGCGCAGGAGCGCGGCTTTTCGGTGCATGCGCTTACGGTGGACTATGGTCAGCGGCATCGGCTTGAACTGGAATCGGCGGGTCGTATCGCTGCACGGCTCGGCCTAGCGCGGCATACCCGGATCGCGCTTGACCTCAGAGCGTTCGGCGGGTCTGCGCTGACCGACGCAATCGATGTCCCAAAAAGCGGTGTTTCTGACGATATCCCGGTGACTTACGTTCCTGCGCGAAACCTTGTGTTCCTGGCTCTCACCACCGCCTGCGCTGAAGCTGCCGGCGCTCGCGATGTGTTCATCGGGGTGAATGCCCTGGATTACTCCGGCTATCCGGATTGCCGTCCGGAATTCATTGCCAGTTTTGCCGAAACCGCACGACTAGGCACCAAGGCTGGTGTGGAAGGCGCACCCTTTACAATCCATGCGCCGCTCCAACACATGACCAAGGCCGACATAGCCCGTGAATGCGCACGCCTTGGGCTCGATCCGGCGTGGAGCTGGTCATGCTATGATCCCACGCCCGAGGGGATGGCCTGCGGATTGTGCGATTCCTGCCGCTTGCGGAAAAAGGGTATTGCCGAAGCAGGGATTGTCGATAGCACCCGCTACAACGCTTGAGGCAGCCAGCGGCTGACCGATAATCAGAGCATGCCGGATAGGGGATCAGCATTGAGCAACGAACCGATGGCGGCGGCGGACAGCAGCGAAAAGCCCGCCACCGCCTATAGCTGGTACGTCCTCGGCGTGCTGGTGCTGGTCTACATCCTCAATTTCATCGACCGGCAGATCCTCTCGATCCTGGCGGTTGATATCAAGCGTGACCTTAGCCTTACCGACGGCCAGCTGGGATTTCTCGGCGGGGCGGCTTTCGCGGTGTTTTACGCCCTGTTCGGTGTGCCCTTGGGGCGATTGGCAGACCGCTGGAACCGGGTTCGCCTGCTGACGATCGGGTTGGTGCTGTGGTCGACCATGACCGCGGTGTCTGGGCTGGCGCGCAATTATGTCTCACTGTCGCTTGCCCGCATGGGCGTGGGCGTGGGTGAGGCCACGGCGAGCCCCACGGCCTACTCGCTGATTTCCGACTATTTCCCGTCCCGCCAGCGCGCCACCGCCTTGGCGATCTATTCCTCGGGACTTTTTCTGGGCTCTGGGGTGTCGCTGCTGATCGGAGCGAAGATCTCGCAGGTGTGGGATGCGGCTTATCCCGGCGGCGGCGTGATCGGCCTGGTCGGCTGGCAAGCGGCGTTTCTTGCGGTGGGCCTGCCGGGGGTGCTGCTGGCCCTGTGGGTCGCCTCGCTGCGCGAGCCTGCGCGCCCGGCCGCCCCTAATCCGGGCGCTCGCCATCCGCTCGCCGATTTCTTCGTCGACCTATCGATGCTGCTGCCGCCCTTCACGCTGTGGCACGCCATGCAGCGCGGGTTGATGGCTGTGATCGTCAATCTGGTAATGGCAGCGGCAATGATCGGCTTGGCCTTGGGGATGACGGAGCTGACCGGCAACTTGCCGCAATGGTCGTCGATCGCCTTCGGCTATTACGCCGTGTTCTCGTGGGCTGCGACGCTGCGGCGCCATGACCCGGCGACCTTTGCGCTGATCTGGGGAACGCCAGCCTTTCTCTGCACAGCGCTGGGATATGGCCTCGTGTCGCTTGGCGCCTATGCACTGGCGTTCTGGTCGGCGCCCTATGCCGAGACAGTGCTGAAGCTGCCGAAGGCGGAGCTTGCTTTCGTGCTCGGAGGAAGCGGCGCTCTGGCGGGTTTTATGGGGGTGATCCTCGGGGGACGCGTGGCCGACTGGCTGCGGGTCCGCAATCCCTCAGGACGCATCCTTGTCATCATGTTCGGCATCGTAGCGCCGGTTATTCCGATCTGGATTGGTTTCACGACCCAGAATGCAGCGCTGTTCTACGTGATGATCTTCCTCGCTACGATGTTTGCCGCAGCGGCGCTTGGCGCGGCTGCGGCAACAACGCAGGATCTGGTATTGCCGCGGATGCGGGGCACCGCTACGGCCTCGTTCTTTCTGGCGACGACGCTGGTCGGGCTAGGGCTTGGGCCCTTCATGGTCGGAGCGATTTCCGATCTGAGCGGGAGCCTGCGGATTGGTGTGCTGTCGCTGATCGGGGTCGCCCCGATCTCGCTCGTGCTGTTGATCTATGCCTATCGCACCCTTCCCAAGGCCGAGGCGACCATCGCGGAGCGCGCTCGCGCCGCTGCGGGTGAGTGAGCACAGCCTAGCTGATGGCATAGCGCAGCGATGCGCGCCGTAGATGCTGGTGTGGACAGGGGCTAGGTCTCTTCGCTTTCGCTACGCGTGGAAGGGTGGAAAGGCCTGCCACCAGCGGTCAATGGGACAGAAGCTCGCGAACTTCGCTTGGTTGCGCCGTCATTAGGGCCTCTCGTCGGAGGAATAGAGCGCCTGCGCTGGGCTCCACACATCAGGCAGAGCTCAGTAGACCGCTCTCAGATGCCTGACCTAATTCGCTCGAACGAGAGCAATAAAAAAGGGGCTGGATTTCTCCAGCCCCTTTTTGTGTTGCTTGGGAACAGTGGCTTACATGCCCGAGCCCGGACCGTAAGACACTTGCACGCGGCGGTTCTGCGCTTCGCGCACGCCGTCCGCAGTCGGGACGCGCGGTTGCGATTCGCCGAAACCTTCGGCCGAGATCTTGGCGCCCGGGATACCGCGTCCGGTCAGATAGTTGCGCACCGAAGTGTTGCGACGATCAGCCAGTGCGACGTTATACTGCACGCTACCAGCGCGGTCGGTGTGACCAGCCAGCATCACGCTCGCCGTGCCGCAATTGGCGTAGGCGGTGGCAGCGTTGTTGAGGATGGTTGCCGCTTCTGCCGTGATATCCGACTTATCGAAGTCGAAGAACACAATGTACGGGCCCGTGTTGCACGGTGCCTTCGGCGGGGGCGGGGGAGGCGGAGGAGGAGGCGGCGGCGGCGGGGGCGGGGGCGGGGGCGGAGCCACAACCGGCGGCGGCGGCGGCGCTTCGCCACCGAAGTTATAGGTCAGCGAACCCAGCAGCGAGTGCGAGCTGAGATTGGTTTCCAGCGTGCGACCCAGCGGATCAATCAGCCCGATGTCCGGCACATTGAAGTAACGGTACTTCAGGCCGACATCCCAGGAATCGCTGAGCGGAGCGCGAACGCCCGCCAGCAACTGCCAGGCAAAGCCGGTGTCCGAATCGTCCCACACGCCTGGGCCGCTGGTGTTAACGGTGCCTTCCATGTCGACGCGAGCGACACCAACGCCGCCGCCGGCAAAGGCCTGCAGGCCGTCATCATCGCCGAAATCAAACAGACCGTTGATCATGAAGCTAAGGGCGTTAACTTCACCGAGCGCTTCGCTCGTGCCGGTGAAGGTCGCGAAGCCCGGAGCCATGGGCGTTGTCGTGCTGACGAGGCCTTCGCTGCCGGCTGACACTTCTTCAAGATCAGCCGCGCGATAGCTGGCTTCAGCTTCGAGGCGAAATGCACCGAAATCGTAGCCAACTTCGGCGCCGAAATCATAATCGGTATCATATTCGGCAACGGCATTTGCGGGCGAGCCGTTGACGTCGATGTCCTGGTCTTCGACGATCATAACACCGCCATCGCCCTGAATGTACCATTGGCCTTCACGGGCCATGGCGGGCGTGGTCAGCGCGGTCGAAGCCATCGCCATTCCAATGACGAGTTTGCGCATTCTAATATTCCCCTTCAAATTGAACTTGAGGCACCGGCTGTCTCTATCTTTTCCACATACATCAGGCAAGCCAACAATGCCTGATGGGTGTTGCAAGAATGCCTCTATGCTGCGGCCCTGACGAAAAATGCAACTGCTTAATGGCGGAACTGCGGGAAAAAGCAGCCGTCGTCAGAACGGTGCCGAGCCAAGAACGCCTATCTGTTCCAGAGCATGAATAAGGGTGGCCAAGGCCGCACGGGCTTCGATATCGACGACCGTTCCTCCAGTGGGGGCGGCAGGGGCCGAAGTCGACTGCCAAGTTGATTGAAAAAACAGGTCGCGATCCGCCGCGCGATCAAACAGTCGCATGCCATCGCGGGGCGGAATCACGTGCCACGCACCGCCAATGCGAATCGCGATATGGTCTTCGCATCCCGCCCACGCCTGACTGGCAGGCGCGATCACGCGAAAACAATCGCCCTCGGCCGGCGCAGAGGGCGGCTCAGACAGGGATGCGGCAACCGCGCGAGGGGCGAAGGCATCGAGGATCGCCAGCGCCTGATTGACGAAGAGCTCTTTTTGCGCCTGGCCGGCCACGAGCAGCGGCAGGCCAGTTATGGGCGTGGTCGACGGGAAGTTCAGAGCGTCGGACATGTTTGTCTCCTTGGAATCAGGAAAGCGTTGAGAGCAGCAGGGCGGGTGATTGGTCATAGGTGCCGACCTGCTTCACCCACAGGTCAGCAGGTCCATGCTGGCCAATCAGGTTGGTGATTTCTGCCGCGGTCAGGCGCAATTGCGCCGTGGTGAGTGCCCAAGTTGCAAGGGGCGTCTGCGCAGGACCGTAGCCGACCAGGTAGGCTTCACGCTCTTCAACGAGCGGCACATCGACCCCGTCGTCCCAGCGCCATTGCCCGCGCGCGCGCCGGGTCCATTCGAATAGCCGCGCGCCGTCAGCGGCTGTCGTTGCGCGTGGGTGAGCGGGGCACAGCGGACGACGCGACAGACCGGGATTGGCGAGCGGTGCAATGACGGCGTCAACATCATTGGTGCCGATCGCAGCAATCCGGGTCGATGTCAGTGGCGGCGCGAGCGCGGGATCGAGTGCAATCAAGCTATCGTCGAGCAGAATGGCCGCGGTCTGCCGGGGATGCCCTTGGGCTGCGGCCTGTTCGGTGCCGCCGCGCCCACGCAGGAGACCTGACAAGCGCCAAGCTCCTCCGCCCAACGGCTCCGCCCGCGCGAATTGCACCACCTCGCTACCAATCATCATCCGGTTGGCGCCCGCGGCAATGGCATCAATATCGGCATCAGTCAGAGCAAGATCATTCGCCACAAGCTGCACCGTCACGCTGGCTGCAGGCTCAAACAGCAAGGCTGATGAAGGCGATAGCGGTTCGGCGAGGCTGCCGATCACGGCACGCTGCGATCCTGTGGTGCCCAGATCAACCAGCGCAGACCCTTGCACGGCAAACAAAGCTGCGCCGCGCCATGCGCCGTTCTCGGCCGAGGCCGCTGCGAAGATCAGCGGCGTTGCCGGGTTGGCACTGCCATCAGCCGGGACTTCAATAGCGAGCAGACGCGTGGCCGGAATGGTAAGATCGGTCTGGGGCAAGACTTCTCCGGGATCGCTGGCAACCGGCCCGGCAGCGCTGGGTGCCAGCCGCTCCAGCTCCAGCTCGATCCCGCGATCGAACCATTCCCAGCTGCGGATGAGCCATAGGCCTGGCGCATCAGGAATGCGCACCACCATTCCCGGATTGAGGCGTGGATCCAGCTCGCCGATGCGCCACGTCACGGTTTCGTGCTGCCAACGCGCGCGATTGGCGCTCTCATTGGCGAGTTGGCGCGCGCCACGGGCGGTCATGGCTGCGGGCAGATCGACCATCAGCTCACGACCCGTCTGCCGCGCGCCGACAGCGCGTTGCACCCCTGGCTGATAATCGCGATCTTCATCGTAATAGCGCAACGCGGCCGGATTGCGGGTCGGTACGCCCGCGCGCTGCTTGTTCCGAGCATCCTCCGACGCCGCGTCGCGCCGGCTGAGCTGCGGGGGCAGAATAACGGGCGTGGTGGCGAACTGGCCGCGTGGGGCGATCATAAGGCCATCCGCGCCCGAAGTGCATACCAGCGGGATCACCTGATCGATCACGTCCAACGTGCCTGCCAGCGGTCCGCCTTCATCGGCGAACCCCCGGGCATGTTCGAGAATGGGGGGTACCGCGCCATTTGCTACGCTCGGCACCAGTCCGCTCAGCGACACCAAATCGTCGCCACCGTCAGCAAAGATCTCGAAGCTCAGGGCAGGAATGCGGTTGCCATAGTCGGCCAGTTCCAGGTTTTCGAAAATGACATAAGCGCAGTCCCGGAAGGCCGGGGCTGCTGTGCCTTTGGCAGCCGCGATCAGGGGATCGGTCGGATCGTCGCCAAATCCGGAGTAGAAGCGCAAGCTGCCCCCGACCTTGAGGTCGCCTTGGGCGCCACGCAGAAGATTGCCATCGGCCCAGATGCGTCCCAGCCCGGCAAGCGGAGTGCTGGACAGAGCCACAGCAAATGAAGCCGAATAGGAATAGGTGACGGTTGAAGGCTGGCCTTTGCGGCCCTTGTCCTTGCGCTTGCTTTCGATCAGGTCGGTGGACCAGATGACCGTTCCAGGCACCCGCATCCGACCGAAGTGGCGCGCAATCGCCTGACCATAGCTTGAGGTGCTGATCGCCAGTTCGCGCAGGCGTGGCCCCTGCCGGGTGCCTCCGCCAAATATCTGCCGGTCGACCTGTTGTCCGATGAACGCACCAATTGATCCGCCAATCGGACCGCCGATTGCAGACCCGATTGCGGTAAGGAGCAAAGTCGCCATCGCGCTAAACTTTCTGTGAAAATGTGGGGCGCCATCTGGCGATGATCCGCCATTGCGGTTCAAGCGGCTGCCGCACGACCTGCCGCAACCCGGCATGGGCATGAACGACGCTGGCGGCACTTTCGACGATCACGAGATGGTGTTGGCACGGCGGAAGCGAGATCAGCAGCACCTCGCCTGCGCGGATCGGGCCGAGCGCGGGGGTAAGCCCCGATGTGGCGGCAAAGTGCAGCCAATGATCGATTGCGAGATTGCGGAGCGTATAGCCAGATGGTCCCTCCGGCCGTCCGCCCGCCGCAGCGATCGCCGCCGCGACGAGTCCGACACAATCGAGCCCCGATTCAGGGTTGCGCCCGTGGAGCCGGAATGGGCAACCAATGAAACCCGATGCCGCCTTCGCCAAGGCTACGCCGGCATCAGCCATGCGAGCGGCGATCACGGCTGGCCATAGCGGGCCAGCAGGTCGTTTCCCGGCAGAAACGGCTCCCCGCGAAAATTGATAGCATTGCCAAATCGCCCTGCGCAGGTGGCAATGGTGTGATCGCACCCTTCGCGCAGTTCGGCGCGCGTGCCGGGCAAGGTGCCTGCCACCAGTGGGCGATCAAGGAGCAGCCAATCACCACCTGCATCAATAATCCCGAAGGTCAGACCCGTTTGTGGCCCGGACATAAAGCGCACCCTGCCATCGATGTAATTGGCCCCAACGAGGCCGGGAATGCGGATACGGTTTGCTTCCGGATCAATCTCGGCCAGCGTCTCAACCGACGTATACCGCGCCGATGAAAGGCCGCAGCCTCGCCCGCAAAATGATGCCCTGCAGGTCGGGCTTGTGCGCGGCACCAGGTCTTCTTCGAGCAGGCTTTTGCTGGAGCGCAGTTCAGCGGCGAACTGCGACTGATCATCTTCGATCCGTCCGATCTGGCCGGTGTAAAGCGTGTGGTGATCCAGCGTTTGCCAATCGACCGCGCCGATCGCGATGGCGGCATCATCAAACAGGCCGGCTGCCAGATCCTCAGCGCGGATGGTATCGTGGTGGAGAGCCCCCTGCGCCTCGGCACTATCGTTGTTGAGCTCGGCCGTCAGCCGGATCGCGGCCGGGATCATGCCGGGCGCGGCGCGGTGCAACAGGCCGCCGAACATCAGATCGCGATCATGGCTGGTGAAGCCCAGCGCAGTGCCATCGCTGCGAAAGATGCGCCAGAAGGTGGCGACGGTATCAAGCTCGCGGTCAAAGAACACGCGCATCACACCGCCTCGCGCACTTCGATCAGCGGGATCGAGGGCGCTTCACCAGCGGCGAAGTTCACCGCGGAAATGTCGAGCCGGTCTTCGGCAAAGCGCACCGGAACATCGAACAGGAACCCCGCGCGCACCTCGGCCCCGGTGGGCGGCGCGGCAAGGAAGCGCAACACGCCCTTGTCCTCCACCGTCCAAGCCGTGCTTGCGGCGCCGCCCACGCTGACGACCAGACTATCAGGACGCGGTCGGGTGATTGGTCGCAGCTGCGGTTCGACCGGGCCGTAGGCCTTGATCAACTGGAACTCGGAGCGCAGGCCGTCGCCGATGCCGAGGAGTTGATCGAGCATCGTGGGGGTGCCTGTCATCCCGTTGGAACTGTGATCGAACGGGTCCGTCAGGCGAAACCCGCGCGCCGGGCCGCGGCGGGCGCGGAAGAAGGCGACCAGTTCGCCCAATTCGCTTTCCGACCGGATCCCTGGACCGACATCAAAGTTCAGTCTCGCATCGGACCAGAGCGAGTTGCGCCGCTCGTGCCCCGACGCGGTCACAGCAATGGTGGTTGAAAATTCTGGCGCGACGGAGGCATTGCGGCCCAGTGCAAAGGGATAAAGCACGTTATCGAACGGATCCATGGCTTGCTCCGATGATGAGACGAGACGGGTGTAGCCATCGCGGTTGACCTGCGGCAGCGCCCAGACATAGCGGCGCGCGACACCGCGCGCGGCGGCTTCGTCCAGCCCCCGGTCGATGCGCAGCCAGAACAGTTCGGCGTCGGCCGGGTTCAGCACAAAGCCCGACAGATAGTCCTGATCCGCCAGCGGGTAACCGAGCCGGTTATTGACGAAGACATAGGCGGCCTTGCGCGCGGCATCGGCGCCGCCGGTCAGCCAGTCGTAATCTTCCAGCTGCAACCGATCGAAGGCCGGGGCGGCCCAGCCCGCAGGCAGGTTGGCCCGGTAAAGCTCGGGCCGCGCGGGGTTGAGAATGGTTGGCGTAAAGGCCAGCAGCAGCACTTGAGCTGGTCCTTGCGCGGCGCTTCGCACGGTGGCGGTCAGATTGGCGGTCGACTGCGCCAGAAGCACGCCTGCCGCATCGAGCAAATCAATCTCGGCGGTGCTAAGTGGTTCGCTAAGATTGGTGATAACCGGCGGATCGCCCCCGAATGCTATCTTCGCTGCGGGATCATACAGGCAGATCTCGCCCGCAGGGGTAACCCACCACCACGGCTCGCCAATCTGGAACCGCACTGGCAGTCCCGCGGCTTCAAGCAGTTCGACAAATTGCTGCGCGATCTGGCCCAGCCATGCCATCGCATCGGCGTTGGCGGGTGACAACAGGGTTGATGGCGGCACCCAACCAGTCAGGGCCGGAGCACCGCTGGCCGTGCGCTGTTTCCAGTCCTTGGGGCAATAGGCATCGAACAATTCATAGGAGAGCGAGGCGATCACCTCAAAGTCCTGCGCTTTGGCCAGCGCCATGAAATTGCGGTGCCAGGCGACGGCAGGCTCGCACAGGGTGCCCGCTTGGGGCACCCTCAGCGCGCCATCGGGCTGAGGGGTGAGCCGCATGTAATGGCTCATGCCAACATAGTGGACCAGATCATCGCGGTAGCCGAGCCCAGTAACCGCCCGCAGCATCCGCGCCGGGGTCTGGTTGTAGCTATCATCATAGGCGGTCGCCATGCGCTCACCATGCGGCGGCACCAGCACATCGCCGATCTCCAGCATCGCGCGCCCACCATCGGAGGCGATTTCGGACACGTCCACCGATCCGTTGAACCGTGCGGCCAATGGCGCCGTGCTGCCGGGCACGAAGGCGGGGGCGACCAGCGAGATGAACATGCGGTCGATGTCGCCCGGATGAATACGCTCACCCGGCAGGCTGAAGCCCGCCTCAAGCCGAGAAAACGGCAAGGTGATACGCGCATCGGTCGGGCTGCCGGTGGCATAGTTCCACAGCCGCACAAACCAGGTCCGCGCGGCGCCATTGGCATCGCGGCCCTCGATCGTCAGCGTCGGCCCGTTGGGTTGGTCGAGCGCGATCACCCCTTCCGACTGCCAACGGAAGCTGAGCGTCGTGTGCGAATAATCGCGGTCAGTTTCGTAAGCGAGCAGAGGGTGGTCAAGCGTGTCGACGCTGTCCCAGATCAACCCCACCAGCTCGCCAGCGGTGTGCAGTTCCACGTCGACCCGCATGGAATCTGGGCCGGTCGTCACCACCGATGCCATGGCGGGCCGAGGGAAATTGACCGTCCAGAAGCGCGGATCAAAGCGCTGGATGAAGCTGCTTTCCTGCGCGCGGCGTTCGCGGGCGAGCCAGAATGTCATGATCGATCCCCGTTTCAGGCCTGTTGCAGAGAGCGGCGTACGGCGCTGGCAATCTGGCGTGATGATCGCTGCAAGGCGGTGGGCGCGGCCTGACCGCGCGGCACGGCCAGCTGAATCGCGACCTGAACATTGCGGCCCGCCCCGACTGCGCCCGTTTCAATCCGGCCCGATGTCGTGGGCACGAACACTTCCGGCCCGCGCTCCCCAACGAGAAACGCCCGCCCGGGCGATACCGGCCCGCCTGTCGCGCGCCCTGGCAGACCGAGCAGCGCGCCCAGCGAATTGCCGATCAGGCTGCCGAGCCCGCCCCCGCCGCCAAGCCCGCCTCCCCCGCCGCCGCCAAACAGGCTGCTGATCCCGGATTGCAGCGCATGGGCGGCAATTTCGTTCAGCGCATTGAAGGCCACGCGCTTCAGGTCGTCAAACCCAAGGCTTCCACGCCGCAGCGCCGATAGCAGGCCGTTTTCCAGCACATTGCCCGCCCGCCCGAACCCGTCGAGCAGCGAGCTATCAAGCGAACGTCGCATGCCTTCAAGATCGGTGGCAAAGCCATCGGTGCGGGCGCGAACGTCAATCACCAGTTCGTCAAAGCTGTCATTCATGGGCGTCGCGCTCCATCATGCGGGCGATCATCTCGCGGCTGAGTGGGAAAGGGCAGGCGGGGTCGGCGGGATCAGACAGCGCCATCAACAATTCAGCCGGGGTGGCCGACCAGAATTCACCCGGACGCCAACCCAAGAGGCGGGCGGAAAGGCTGCACCAACGGGCGGCGCCGGTGGCAAAGGTCGCACTCACGGCGCGCTCTGGGTCACCTGACCTTGCAGCACCTGCGCCAGCACCGCGCGCACCGGCTGCGTCGCGGCGACCAGCCCCATCGCCAGCACCGCTTGCCCCACCGCTGCCCGATCAGGCCGGTTCTCAACCGGCAGGCAGTGCCACAGCAGGGATGACATCTCAGTCAGGGTCAAAGCGCCCGCAGCCGCCCGTTCGACCAAGGCGAACAGCGATCCCAGCTCGGCCTCAGCCAGCACCAGATGTTCGAAGGACGGGCGCAGCACGTGGTTCATCCCCGCAACCGTCAGCAGGCATTCGCCGCGCAGGGGATTGGCGGCAGCGGTCACGCTGGCACGACCGGGCCAGAGCTTTCCAGCTGGAGCGTGTAATTGCGCTCCCCATTGAAATCGCCGGCATAATCGAGCCGCTGCACCAGAAAGCGACCACGCAGCCTTTCGCCATCCTCGAATGACAGCTCATAGGTATCGAGCGTGCCTGCCAGAGCATGGCTGCGCACGGCGGTTTCAGCGCTGCTGCCAAGGAAGATACCCGCTGCGCTGACGGAGACAGAACGAGTGCCCGCCCCGGACAGGAGATCGCGCCAGCCAGCCGATTCCTTGTGGGTGACAACTACAGTATCGCCATTGATCGACATTTGTGTGGTGCGCAGGCCAGCCACTGTTTGGAACGCCGGGGGTGTGGCCCCATCAGAGATCTTGAGCAGGAAGGCAGCGCCGGATTGTGCGGGCATGGGGATGTACTCCTTAATTGGGTGCGAGAATGCGGAAGCGGTATTCGATCAGCGCTGCGCGGCGATTGTCGGCGCGCGCTTCGCTGCGGGAGCGCAGGAAGCGGATCGAGGCGAGTTCGAACCCGGGGTGGAAGGGCGGCAAGGACAGCACCCGGCGCTCGATCGCGGCCAGCAGCGACGCGTCGGCGGCGGTCAGATCGGTGCGGGTTTCCAGTTCCAGCGCGATCCGGGTTTCGCGGCCTTGCCGGTCCTTGGTCCCCCAATCGATGGAAGCGCTCGCCGCAATGCCCAGCCAAGGCGGGCTGGCCGACAGCGGGGCCTCTTCTTCGATGGTGTTGATCGCGGCCAGCGCCGGATCGCCGCGCAGCCAGGCGATCAGAGCGGCGCGCAGGTCGTTTTCCATGGCGATCAAATCCTCGTGCTGTCAGCGGTGAAATCGGGCCAGAGCGCGCTGGCAGAGTGCCAGTCGATCCGGCCGTTGCGGCGTTCCCTGAGCGCTGCGGCTGCGCGCAATCCCGCCAGCCGTTCGGCACGCGCGCGCAGGCGCTGCACAAGTCGGTCAGCGCGGGCGACGGCGCTGATCATGCGAGCCGCACACTGCGCCATGGCCGCCACAGGGCGGTGACGCTGGCTGGAGGAACGGCGGCGGCCTTGCCCTCGCGATCGCGGTAATGATACGCAGCGAGACGGATCATGCCTTGCCGCAGCGGGGGCGGCAGGCTGTCCCAATCATCGGCGATCCCTGTGATCAGCCGCACCGCAAGGCGTTCACCCTCGACCGGGCCAAGCAGCGAAACGCAGGCAGTGCCTGCAATCCGCCACGCGATGACCTCGCCGGGTGTGGTCAGTGCGCCGCGCGTGCCATCGGCGGCAATTATCGCAACGCCGGTGACGCTGCGCACCGGGCGCGCCACAAGTTCCTGCCATCCTGCGACCAGCGGAATGACTTCCTCCACCGTCTGCACCAGCGGGGTCTGGCCGGTGAAGGCTTCGCAAATGCTCAGGCTCACATCCAGCAGCCCGGTCAGGGCCGCATCATCATCCGGGCGGCTGATGCCGAGCCAATGTTTCAGCTCTGCCAGCGCCGCAGCGCCCGGCACCGGGGGCTGCACGATAATCCGCTCCATCGCGGGTTCTCCTTGAAAATGGTCCCAAAAAGGGTGCGCCCGCATCGCCGGGCAGGCAGGAGAGGTGCCTGAAGCGATGCGGGCGCGGAGGTCCGGCGCGGGAGCCGAGGGGACAGGCTCAACCGCGCCGGGTTACGAAGGCGTTCTTGCCAGCGCGCCAGGATGCTGACGCATCACGCGCTGGAAATGCTCAAGCGCCGCACGGGCTTAGCCAAAATCCAATCCGGCATTGCCGATTGAATTTTGGCCGCGGCCTAGGCTTCGATCTTGAGCAGCTTGATGGCGTTGGAATCGAGCACTTTGCCGCCCACCCGCTTGGTGGCGTAGAAGTGGACGAAGGGCTTGTTGGTGAAGGGATCACGCAGCACCCGCGTCGCGCCGCTTTCGGCGATCAGATAGCCATGGCGGAAATTGCCGAAGGCGATCGGGAAAGCGCCGCCCACCGCATCGGGCATATCCTCAGCCTCGATCACCGGGTAGCCGAGCAGGCGGTTGGGCTGCCCTTCCACCAGGCCCGGCTGCCACAGGAACGCGCCATCGGCGGTCTTGAGCTTGCGCACCGTCGCCAGCGTGGTCGAGTTCATCACAAAGACCGCGCCCTGCCGATGGCCCGATTTGAGCGAGTGGATCAGGTCGATCAGCTTGGCATCGGGCGCGGCGTTAAAGCCGGTGGCGCTGCCCGATCCGACATATTGCACCGTCCCAAAAGCGCGCACGCCATCTTCAGCGGTGCTGGTGGTGGCGGTCAGGAAGCCGGAGGGCTGCCCAACGCCGGTGCCGCGGACAAAAGCGGTTCCCTCAGCGCGGGCGAATTCGAGCGCGATTTCGCTCGCCAGCCAGCTTTCGAGATCGAATGCCGCGTCATCCAGCATGCCCTGGCTCGCCGCCGGGTTGGCGTAGAGATCGCCGGTCGGCGGCGCGATTTCGGCGAATTGCGGCGTGGCGGTTTCAGGACGGGGGGCGGTTTCGCTGACCCAGCCCGAAGCGACGCCGCCGGTTGCCACCAGCTTGCGGTAGCCCGAGGTGCCGGTCTGCACCACCTGCGCAATCGCGCGGATCGGGCTGATATCGGCGAGGGTCGAGGTGATCATCGCGTCAATCTGACGCGGCACGGCATAGCCGCCATCACCCGGCGTCGCGCCGCTGATCGATTTCAGCTCAGTCTCGCGCCCGCGCCGCAGATAGCCATCGACGAAGCCCTTGACCTCAGGCGTATCGCTCGCCGGAGCGCCGCCCATCACCGGGCGGGTGGCAGCGCGGGCAACCTTGTCGAGCCGCGATTTCACTTCGTCAACATCGCCGCGCAGACCGGCGATGGCGGTATCGGCCTGATCCTGGCGAGCGACGATATCGAAGCTCGCGTCCATCGGATCGGCGGCGGTGGGGGTGACAGTGGGGGTATGTTCCATGGGGCAGTGGCCTTTCGGTTGCGGGTAAAAGGCCCCCTCTTCTTCAGAGGAGGGGGTTGGGGGTGGTGGCGTGGGCAGGTGGTAGTGGGCGGTCCGCACCACCCCGCTGCGACTAAGGCCTGCTGCGCAGCCCCAAGTCTCGCGCCCCTCCTCTGAAGAGGAGGGAGACAATCACCGCACGAGGTGAATTCTGGCGCCGTGTTGCAGCGGGTGGGTGACGAGGCTGACTTCGAACAGATCGATCTCAAGCAGCTCGCGCCCCGCATCAGATTGCCGGGCGGTGCGGGTGCGGAAGCCGAAGCTGAGGCCGCTGACCTCGCCCTTTGCGAGCAGAATCGCCGCCCGGCTATCAGGCCGATCAATCCGGGCGATCACACGCAATCCGCGCGCGTCCTCGGCAATAGCTTCGATCTCGCCAATCGGCTGATAGGGCCGGTGTTGCCAATAGAGCGGCAGCGGCGCGCTGCGTTCGGCGAGCGTGCGGGCGAATGCCCCGCGCCGGATAGTATCGCGTGCCCCATCGGCAATATCGAACAGGGCGGCGTATCCGGCAAAGCGGATCGGTGCAGCGCGGTTCACAGCAAGTCCCACGCGCCGAGCCGCACCGCGATCCCGATCAACAGCGCCGCCAGCGCGCCGCGGATCAGCCAGTCGACGAACGCCTTCCACGCGCTGGTCTTGGCATCGCGCCAGGCTTTCAATAGCTGGCGCAGCTCGCCCAGATCATCCTCGGCACGGGGATCACCCAGACCCAGCCGATCCAGCACCCGGTCGCCAGCGAGCACGCTCGCTTCCTCGATAATCGCGCGCAAGGTGACCAGCTCGGCCCCTTCGCCGCGCGCCTGCGCCATCAGGCTGGCCAGCAGCTCTTCGCGGCTCATTGGGCATTCTCCCTTTGGGTGTCCTCGATCGGCAGGCCGAGCAGCTGGCGCTTTTCAGTGCGGGTGAGGAAGTTCGCTTCGGACACCTGCGACCACAGGCGTTCCCGATCTTCCGACAGCGCAGGCACCCGGTCGAGATCGATCCGCAGCGTGGCTTGCCCGAACCACGGGGCAAGGCCCTCGCGGATCGCGGCGAACAGTTTCTCCGCCAGCGGCAACAAAGTGAGCCGCCACAGCGCGCGGTTCGCCTCGCGGTAATTGGCGTAGGTGTTGTCGCCTGGCAGGCCGAGCAGCATCGGCGGCACTCCGAATGCCAGCGCAATATCACGCGCCGCTGCGCTTTTGAGGGTCGCGAAATCCATGTCGGCTGGGGAGAGCGCCATGCTCTGCCACCTGAGGCCGCCATCCAGCAGCATCGGGCGGCCGGCATTGCCTGCGCCCGAAAAGGCGGCATCCAGCTCGCGCTTCAGCCGATCAAACTGCTCCTGCGCCAGCGCCGCCCCGTCGCCGGGTTCATAGACCAGCGCGCCCGATGGCCGCGCCGCGTTTTCCAGCAGCGCGCGGTTCCAGTGGGTGGCGGCATTGTGGATCACCACCGCCTGCCACGCCGCCTCCAGCGCGCCGGCGCCGCAGTGATCATCCAGCGGATGCATCGCCCGGATCGCGATGATCCCCGGCCAGCCATCCTCATCCTCCAGCGCGATGCGGCTGGTGCGCCCGGCAACGGTGTAGTCATAACCGCAGGGCCAGCCATCGGGCCCAGTCACCACCTTGACCCGCTCGGGCCGCAGCGCAAACAGCTCCACCGGCGTGCCGCTCGCATCCTTCAGGATCTGGACATAGCCATTGCCGTGCAGCAGCAGGTGCGCCGCCAGCGTCTCGATCAATGATTGCCCTGCGCTGGTGGCGGTGACCAGCGCGGCGAGGCGCGGATCATCGCAAGTGATGGGTGCCTGCCCAATACTCTCGGCCGCAATCCGCACTGAACGCTGGGCGATGGGATTGGCGATAAAGCCTTCGCTGATCGCGCGGCTGTATTCGTAACTGCGCGGGGCCGGACCGGCATCAAAGGCCGGATACCAGCCCTGCATCAGCCCCGGCGCCAAAGGCACACGAGCGCGCGCCCCGCCCTTGAAGGCGGAGCGGAGATTGTCGAGGAAGGACATGGAATTTCCTTTGTTTTGTGAAACTCACAGGCTTAGGTTGCCGCGGGCATCAATCGATGGCGGGGCAAGCTCTGTGACGCTCAAGGAATACGTGTTCGGTCGAAGGGTCGTGCTTCAATCACCTCACCCCAAGGCGAAGGTGACTGCCCAAATCGACAATGCAGCTGGCTCGTTCTTTTCGCCGTTTCGTCGCGGCGTGACGGGTGGGGTGTATTTCGGTCGACTTTACCTCGCTTGGAACATTCCAATGATCACCAACGGGTTTCGGCCAATACTGTCAGGACAGCTTGTCGAGAGGGGGCGTTCCACCGAAGTGCGGGCGTCGTATGGTGCCCCTTTGATCGTGCTGGTGTTTCTGGCGATCTGGTATTCCCTGTTCGTCTTCATCACTGCGAGCACCGCCGCCGCTGTGTTGCGCGAAGGGTTGGGCGCTCGCGATCCGTGGGCGATGGCGGCCTTTCCCTTGATGGCAATTGTGCCGGTCGCAATCCACCACATCTTCCATCGCAACGCTGACGCACATTGGGATGCGATGCTCGTGATGTTGAAGGATGAGGCCGGGCTCGTGCCAGTCAAGACGCCGCGCGCCCGCTAATCGAAGCGCATCACACTCGGCTCCCCCCGCCGCCCCAGCATCAATTCTGTAAGCCCCCACACCAAAGCATCGGCACGGTCAGGACTCCGCCCCGGCCCGGCGTAGTTGCCGCCGACCAGCAATCCGCACAATTGGTCTTCGAGCCGGGCGAACATCCCAAGGTGCCGCACGCGCCCGGCGGCATAAAGCGCGGCGACCGGCTCGGCGCGGGCTACCTTGCCGCGCGCTGCGTGCACCAGCCGGATCGTCAGCGATTGGTCGGCGGCGCGCAGCACGCTTTCGACCATCGCGCCGCCCTGGTTGGCTTCGGCCACGACCCGGTCTGCCTTCCATTCGCGCGCGGCCTCTGCCACCCGCCTGGCCCATTCGGCAGGCGCGGCCCCGGTGGCGGAGCAATCGGCGAGCACGCGGCCAATCCCGTCCTCCCCCAGCGCGACCACGATGATCCCGCATTCGTCGCCGTGCGCCGAGGCGGGCGGATCAACCGCCACCACCACGCGGCGGTGTTCGCATGCCGGACGGGCTTCGCGCGCGCCTTCAAGCATTGTGCGGGTCCACAAGGCGCCTTCAATATCCTCCAGCAGCTCGCCGCCGATTTCCTGCCGGGCGAGCTGTGTGCCGCCGAATTCGCTCGCGATGGCATCCATGAATTGCTGCGGCAGGTTCATGGCATTGGCGTCGGTCGCGCCGCGGCTGATCATAACACCGTCCCCCGCCGCTTGCTGCGTCGCCAGCCGCTGCACCAGCGGCACCGCGCGCGGCGTGGTGGTAACGATAATGCGCGGATCATTGCCGAGCCTGAGGCCGAGCAGCAGATTGTCCCAGCAGCGCGTGGCCCGTTCATGCGACAGCGGCCACTTGCCGATTTCATCGCACCAGGCATGGCTGTGCTGTGGGCCGCGCAGGCTTTCCGGCTCGGCAGCGGAGAACAATTGCGCTTGCGCGCCGCTGCGGAACCGGATGCGATGAAGCGAAGGCTCAAAACGCGGGCGTTCCTCTGGGGGGAAGATTGCCAGCAACCCGCTTTCGCCCTCAACCATAACCGCCCGCGCCTCAGCCAGTGAGGACGAGATCAGCGCGACGCGCGCCTGCGGATCGCGCTCGGCCACCATCCGCACCCATTCGGCCCCGGCGCGGGTCTTGCCGAAGCCGCGCCCGGCCATGATCAACCAGATACGCCAGTCGCCCGGCGGCGGCAGCTGCTCGGGCCGGGCATGATAATCCCACAGGAATGTGAATTCATTCCTTTCCTCCGGGCTGAGCTTCTGGATCAGCGCGGCGCGCACTTCGGGCTCTTCATGCAAAAGCCAGTGGAACGGCTCGCTCATCAACCGCCTGCCTCGGCCAGTTTCTCCTTGGCAATGCGCCGCCGCATTTCCTCGATCTTGCGGTCGATCGATGCGCGCACTTCATCGGCGCTGACATCGCGGGCCTTGCTCTGGCTGCTGGCGGCAACATCGCGGTGCGCGGCGAGCAGGCGGATGGCGTTGGCAAAATCGAATTTGTCGCCGTCGGCCGTCTTGAAATCGCCCTCGCGCAATCGGCGCAGGACTTCCAGTTCGAGATGCGAATAGCCTTCGGCCAGCGCTGCCTGCCACTGGCGCGCAAAGCCCAACTCCTCGCGTCGGACCTTGTAGGCGCGGCTGGTGCTGATCCCGGCCTGTGCGGCGGCGGCGGTGACGTTGGACGTAGCGGCGAGGTGATCAAGAAACACCACCCGCCATTTCTTGCTGACCTGCGCGGCTTCGCCTTCCTTCAGTCCCGGACGGATCGTGATGCGCTTGCCGGGGTTACGGGGCATTGGCGGGTTCTCCTGCAGCACGGACGACAAAAGGGCAGCACTTCCGATGGGGAAGGCCGCCCTGCTGGCGAATCGCTATTTTTCGACTATGCCCTGACCTAACCGGAGAGCGTCACGATGTCAAGAGAAATAACCAGATTGGTTATTTTACGCAAAAAGAGCTTAGTCGATCTCTGCTGACACGTCAGCCTCCCTGACCGTGTCGGGCTTCGAAGTGGCAGGGGCTTCCAGAAAAATCGCTGCGAGCTGATCGTTGATATAATAGTTCGATTTTCCAAATTTGTGTTTTGATAAAATTTTGACCTCGCAAAGCTCATCAAGATATTTAGCCGCTGTTTGCCGCGTTTTTCCAATTTCTCGCTGTACAATTTCGATCTTTGTATAAGGATATCTGAACAATGTATTTAACAAATCCTGAGAATATATCTTCTCATGGTCTTTTCGCAGCCGCTGTTTATAGTTTGCCATGAGCCTCCTGATTTTTTCGACTATGTCTAGGGTCTCGACTGCAGTATCCGCGACCGCACGCAGCATGAACAGGAGCCATTCTTCCCATTCACCCGTTTCGCGAACGACTTGCAGCAAACGATAATATTCCCCCTTGTTAGAGGTGATGTACCGGCTGAGGTAAAGGATTGGGATGTCCAAGAGCTGCTGTCTTGTCAGATACAGCACATTGATAATTCGTCCGATTCTGCCATTCCCATCCGGAAAGGGGTGAATGCTTTCAAATTGATGGTGGATGATGGCCATCTTGACGATCGGATCAAGTTGGCAAAGCTCGTCCTCATTGATGTAGCGCTCCAGCCGCTCCATCAGAGCCTTTACCTCGTCGCCATCTTGCGGTGGTATATACACAAGCTTCCCGCTGGCCTCATTCTTGAGAGCGGTGCCAGGTGTTTTCCGAAAGTCTCCGTCAGTCCGCTTCAATACCTGAAACATGGCTATGATCGTGTTGCTTGTTAGCAGCCCATCATGCTCGCGTAGCTTGGCATAGCCGAGGTGTAACGCATCTCGATACCGTGCGACCTCTTTGGCAGCTGGAGAGGAAGGGCTGTCGGGGAACAGGCTTGTCTGAAACAGTTCGTCATGGGTCGTGACGATATTCTCGATTTCCGAGCTGGCTTTCGCCTCTTGGAGAAAGAGCGTGTCGATCAAAATTCCGGGGTTGGGGATGCTGCTGGCTTTACCTTTGAGTTCGGCAAGGTGCCGATGCGCCCTTGCCGCCTCCCGTAGGACAGGGATGGTCTCCACTGCATCCTTCAGAGGAAGATCAGGAATCGCGTAGGTCGGCTGCAGTTTCATGTCGTCATGTTCGCACTTCGTGAGTCGCGTACACACATCGCACAAAATACGTTAGCGAAAACGGATTTCTTGAACACGTTTAACGCGTCGTGTTAAATGTGCTTACATTACGCATCGCGTTTTGAGCATTGAATGGTGCTCGCTTCGAATGACGTTCCGGGGGATTGATTGGCAGCCGCCACCTTCTCTGGAAGGGCGACGACCTGTTCAAATAATCCCAATCGCCTTGCCCGCGCGTTCGAACATGCCGAGGATCGTCTGCACCTGCTTTGCCGAATGCTCGGCGCAGAGCGAACAGCGCAGCAGGGTCATGCCTGCCGGGGTTGCCGGCGGGCGGGCGAGGTTGACGTAGAGGCCCTCTTTCAACAGCGCCTCCCACATCATCGCGCCCTTTTCGAGATCGGGCATGATCACCGCGATGATCGCGCTTTGCGGGGTGTCGGTGCCGAGTTGGAAGCCCAAGGCCCGCAATCCACTGTGCAGCGTGCGGCTGTTCTCCCACAGGTGCGCGCGCTTGTTCCCGCCGTGCATCAGCTTGCGGATCGACACGGCCGAGCTTGCCATCACCGACGGCGGCAGGGCGGCGGTGAAGACATAGGGGCGGCACACCAGCCGCAGCACTTCAAACTTCGGGTGGTTCGAAACGCAGAAGCCGCCGACCGTGCCGACGCTTTTCGAGAAGGTGCCGATGATGAAATCGACGTCGTCGAGCACGCCCTGCTCTTCGGCGACACCGCGACCGTGTTCGCCGATGAAGCCCATCGAATGCGCCTCGTCGACCAGCACCGTCGCGCCGTGCTCCTTGCAGACGCGCACCATCTCCTTGAGCGGGGCGACATCGCCCATCATCGAATAGACGCCTTCGAGCACCACCAGCTTGCCCGCACCTTCGGGCACGCGCTTCAGGCGCTTTTCCAGGGCCTCAACGTCGTTGTGCTTGAACGGCACGACCTCGGCATTGCCCATCGCGCAGCCATCCCAGATCGAGGCATGGCTATCGATGTCGAGGATGATGTAATCGCCCTTGCCCGCCAGCGTCGAAATGATCCCGAGGTTCGCCTGATAGCCGGTCGAAAAGACCATCGCGTGGTCCATGTCGTAGAATTCGCGCAGCGCGGTTTCGACATCGCGGTGATCGCGGAAGGTGCCATTGAGCACGCGGCTGCCGGTGGTGCCCGCGCCGAAATCCTGCATCGCTGCCTGGCCTGCCTCAATCACGTCAGGATCGAAGGTCATGCCCATATAATTATATGTGCCAAGCAGGATCGTATCGCGCCCGTTGCAGATCGCGCGGGTGGGCGAGAGCACTTTCTCCATCACCAGATTGAACGGATCCTCCACCCCGGCAGCGAGCAAGGCCTCACGGGTCTGGATGATCGGATCAAACTTGGCGAGCAGGTCGACAGGCTCGGCGGCGCTCAAGGTCTCAGTCATAGCGGTTGCCATTATCAGCTATCCTGCAGCTTGTGGACGGCCGCGACAAGCTGGCCCCAGTTTTCGATTTCGGCCTGCTGGTTCATCGAGATGATCACATCGAATTCGTCTTCGATCTCGGCGACGAAATCCATCACCGTCAGGCTGTCAAACTCAAGATCACCGGCAAAGGTGGTGGCGTCTTCAACCGCGACACCTTTCTTGTTGAACGGTTCGATCAGGGTGCGAATGCGCTCTTCGACTTCGGCGGGGTTCATGGCGGATTGATGCTTTCAGCGGTTGGTTGTTTGGCGGCTCTTGCCACGGTAATACGGCTGCAAAGCGGCGGATGATGCAGCTTGTCAAGGTTTCGGCGTCGGGGCGGGGCGATTTGGGGGTGCTGCATGAGCGTGATCAAGCCTGAGGATACACCCCGCGCGCCGCTCTCGCCGCAAAGCGTGCACCTGATCCGCACCGCGCAATCCAACACGCTGGCGCTGTCGCAGATGGCCGATGGCAAGGCCAATATCCTGATTGGCGCGACCTTTGTGGTGTTTTCGCTGGTGATCACTCAGGCGTTTTCAGACAGCGTGAAATGGTCGGTGATTTGCCTCGCGGTCACCGCGTTCCTTTCGGCGATTGGCGCAGTGCTGGCGATCACCCCGCCGATGCGCGCCAAGGCCGTGCCCGAAGGGCAGTTCAACGCGCTGTTCTTCAGCCATTTTTCAACCGTGTCTGAAGAGCAGTGGGCCGCTGACCTGATCGAACAACTCCGCTCGGATGAGGCTTTGTACCGAGTGATGCTGCGCGATCTGTACCAGAACGGACAAGTGCTGCACCGGCGAAAATACCGGCTGCTGGCGCTGGCCTATCACATTTTTTTGGGCGGATTGGCGCTGACGCTGGTTGTTTTTCTGATCGAGAATCTCTTCTAGCTCGGCAGAAGATCGCGCACTGCATTCATGAACGGGCTGATCGACACCGGCTTTGACAGATATCCGGCCGCGCCCGCAGCGCGAATCCGTTCTTCATCGCCCTTGGCCGCAAAGGCGGTGACGGCCAAAACCGGGATCAGCGCCAGAAGATGATCAGCCTTGGCCGCTTCGATAAGATCGACGCCGGAGATACCGCCCAGCTGGATATCCATGATGATCAGATCGGGCGAGGTGGCACGGGCGGTTTCCAGCACCAGATGGCCATCGGCCACCGGCTCCACCTCAAAACCATTGGCGCGCAACACATCGCAGAACAATTTCCGGTTGAGGTCATTATCCTCGACAACCATGATCCGCTTTGTCACTGCTCGCCCCGCATTCGCCCGCCTTACGATTAACCCCAGCCAAAGGACAGGACAATCCCGCTTCGTTCAAAGCCAGACCCGGTGAACCCGCAGACGCTGGCGCTGGCCGCGCTCGGCTGGGTGCTTGAAGGCGAGGATCGCGCCGCGCGCTATCTTGAACTGACCGGGCTTGATCCCGATAGTCTGCGGGCCGGGCTGAGTGATCCGCTGATCCTTGCCTCCGCGCTCGAATTTCTTGCCAACCACGAACCCGATCTGATCCGCGCCGCCGAGGCACTGGCTGTCACGCCAGAGGAACTTGTCGCCGCCAAGGATCTTCTGCTTTCATGACCCGCCCGCTGATTATCTCCGATTGCGACGAAGTGCTGCTGCACATGGTCGCCCCTTTCAAGGATTGGCTGGAGGCGAGCCAAGGGGTGAACTTCCACCTCGAAGGCCACAATTTCGCCGAAGCCCTGCGCTGGCAGGCGAGCGGCGATTTGCTGGAACCTGCCGATATTTGGCGGATGCTGCGCGAATTCTTCGACAACGAGATGGACTCGCAGAAACCGATTGCAGGTGCTGTTGAAGGCATCAACTCGCTTGCCGAGAGGGCTGACGTGGTGATCCTAACCAACCTTGTCGACGCGCACCGCGATAGCCGCGCCGCGCAGCTTGCCGCCGTGGGGATCAATGCCCGCGTCTTCACCAACCAAGGCCCCAAAGGCCCGGCGCTTAAAGCAATCATGGACGAATATGCGCCGACCCGCGCGGTGTTCATCGATGATCTGGCGCAGCACCACGCCTCGGTCGCCGAGATTACGCCGCACGTCACGCGACTGCACCTGTGCGGCGAGCCGATGATCGCCCACGCGATTGATTGCGCGCACAAGGCAGGCCACGCCGAAGCCCGGATTGACCGGTGGGATGAAGCCCTGCCGTGGCTGCTTGAACGACTGGAGGACCGATAATGAGCTATACTGCCAAACTCGCCGAACTCGGCATCACCCTGCCCAAGGCCGCTGCCCCCGTCGCCAGCTATGTGCCAGTGGTGGTGCATGGCGGCATGGCCTATGTGTCGGGCCAACTCCCCTTTGTGGATGGCGTGGTGGTGAAGGGCCGGTTGGGCGATGGTGTCGATGTCGAAGCCGGAAAGGCCGCGGCGCGAGCCTGCGGGTTGATGATCGTGGCACAGCTGCAAGCCGCCGGACTGCTCGATCAGGTCGAGCGGGTGGTGAAGCTGGGCGCGTTCATCAACTGTACCGCCGACTTCACCGATCAGCCCGAAGTCGCCAATGGCGCATCGGACCTGATGGAGCAGATCTTTGGCGGCGCCGGGCAGCACGCGCGTGCGGCGGTCGGCGTGCCCGCCCTGCCGCGCGGCGCGGCGGTTGAAGTGGATGCGATTGTCGCTCTGAGAGCATGACGGCCCGCCGCGCTCCGGACTGGCTGACGCGGTGGGAGTATGCCCACCGCGGCTTGCACCGAGAGGGCGTGCCTGAGAATTCGATCGCGGCAGCCGAGGGCGCCGTTGCGGCTGGCATGGGGATCGAATGCGATATCCAGATGAGCGCCGACGGTGTGCCCATGGTGTTTCACGATTGGGAGCTATCCCGTCTCACCAATACCGAGGGTGTGGTGAGCGCGCAGACAGCCGAGGCACTGGAAGCCTTGGCTTTGCTTGGCACCGATCAGCATCCCGCGCGGCTGGCGCATTTCCTCGAACGGGTTGCAGGCCGCGTGCCGCTGCTGATCGAGATCAAGTCGCTTCCGGGCTATGATGTCACGCCGTCCTGTGCGGCGGTGGCGCTGGCGATCCGGGACTATCGAGGTGCGGTTGCGGTGATGAGCTTCGATCCCCGCGTGCCAATGTGGTTCGCCGAACACGCGCATTCTACTCTGCACGGGCTGGTTGGCACGGACTCCTACGAGAATGGTTTTGAGGGGGTTTGGCGCAACGCCGCTGCGCTCGCCGAAGCGAAGCCCGATTTCCTCGCGATCGATGTGCGCGACCTGACCCGGCCCGAAGCGGGTGCGTGGCGCGCTGACGGTCGCCCGCTGCTGACTTGGACGGTGCGCTCGCCCGAGACACGGGCGCTGGGGCTTGCCCATGCCGATGCGCTGATTGCCGAGGGGGCAGGGTTGGCGTGAGTGACAGCGAACTGCCTGCCCACGAACTGACCGTCCGCATCGCCTCCTCGGTCGGCAGCTTTGACCGGGACGAATGGAACGCACTCGGCGGCAACGACAATCCCTTTGTATCTCACGAATTCCTCACCGCGATGGAGGATTCGGGCTCGGTCGGCCCCGGCACCGGGTGGGAGCCTGCGCCGATTGCGATCACCGATGCAGCGGGCAAGCTGCTGGCGACGATGCCGTCCTATGCCAAGGGTCACAGCCAGGGCGAATATGTGTTCGATCATGCGTGGGCCGATGCATGGCACCGCGCGGGCGGGCGCTATTACCCCAAGCTCCAGATCGCCGCGCCGTTCACCCCGGCGACCGGCCCACGCCTGTTGCTGAGTGACCCAAGCCTTGCCCCGCACCTGCTTAGGGGCGCCGAGGCGGTGTGCCTGCAGAACAAAATGTCCTCCGCCCACGCGACCTTTATCGAAGCAGAGCAATTGCCGCTGTTCGAGGCGGGCGGCTGGATGCCGCGATCCGATATTCAGTTCCACTGGTTCAATCGCGGCTATGCCAGCTTCGAAGATTTCCTATCTGCGCTCTCGTCACGCAAGCGCAAGGATGTGCGGAAAGAGCGCGCGGCGGCGATGGAGGGGCTGACGATCCGGCACTTCACCGGGGCCGAAATCACCGAGGCGCATTGGGACGCGTTCTGGGTGTTCTATCAGGACACGGGCGCGCGCAAATGGGGCAGTCCCTATCTGACGCGCGAGGCCTTCAGTCTGCTGGGTGAGCGGATGGGGGATCGGATTATCCTGATCCTCGCCTATGACGGGGCCGAGGCGATTGCCGGCGCGCTGAACTTTGCCGGGACAGATGCGCTCTATGGCCGATACTGGGGCTGCACCCGCGAGGTGCGCTTCCTGCATTTCGAACTGTGCTATTATCAGGCGATCGACATCGCGATTGCGAGGGGTCTCAACCGGGTCGAGGCAGGCGCGCAGGGTGGGCACAAGCTGGCCCGGGGGTATGAACCGGTGAAGACATGGTCAGCGCATTGGATCGCCGATCCGGGATTTCGCAGCGCGGTCGCCGATTTCCTCGAACGCGAACGGACCGGGGTGGCCAGCGATCAGATTTATCTCACGGCCCGAACCCCCTTCAAGAAAGAGGGCTAACCGGGATCAGGCAGCCCGCAGGCGTTCCTCGACCAGCCACTGGCGCGCGCGGCGCTGGGCTTCAGCGATTTCGCGGGCCGTCATCTCGTCAGACACATCGGCGCGGCAATGCGCGGCTTCCTCGTGTCCGCGCACGGCGGCGAGGTTGAACCATTTGTGTGCTTCGATCAGATCGCACGGGGCGCCATTGCTGCCCGTCGAAAAGGCGACGCCCAGATCGAAGCAGGCCTCTGCTTGACCCTGGCTTGCCGCCGCCAGCCAGCATGCAAGTGCGGCGTCAGTCGATGGTTCTGCTTTCAGCAGAGCTTCGCTTCCACGTGAAGCAATGGCGTCGATAGCGATGATATTCATGTTGCAGTCCCCAATGTCACCCGATCACCCCCTGGCAACCGTCCCGCCATCAGAACTCGCCCAACATGGTCAATAATTGGTTAACGCCGACTGCACTTTCTGCTGCGCCCCCTTTGCCCCCACCTCATTCCCAAAGCCGCTTGTGCGCCAAGTGGGCCTTGCCTATAGGGCGCGGATTGCTTCACCTTGCTGGGACCAAGTGGGCCAATGAAAAAATTCAGGCGGCAAGACGCAACGGTCAGCCCAGCGGCTCACGGGATGAGAATGCTTGATGCCAACGGCCCTGTCTGACGATATCGACATCCTCGAAAAGGCCAAGCGCCTGCTCGCCCCGGACTATGTGCCGAGCGAGGACGAGGATTACATGAATGAGCGCCAGCAGGCCTATTTCAGGATGCTGCTGATCGAATGGAAGCGTTCGATCCATTCCGCCGCCGGGCAGACCTTGCAGTCGTTGCAGGATGGCCCGATCCGCGAAGCCGACCTGACCGATCGGGCCTCGAGCGAAACCGACTGGGGAATCGAACTGCGCACTCGTGATCGCCAACGCAAGCTGGTGTCAAAAATCGATGCTGCGCTGCGGCGGATTGATTCGGGCGATTATGGCTATTGCGAGGTGACCGGTGATCCGATCGGGCTGCGCCGTCTGATCGCGCGGCCGGTCGCCACCATGACGGTCGAGGCGCAGGAAGCGCACGAGCGCCGCGAAAAGGTCTCGCGCGACGATTGAGCATCAAGCAGTTCGGGGCAATCTGTTCCACCATGGGACGCCCGGATGATCACTGGCCCTCTCCGTGGGTCGGTTTACGCCGCGTTAACCGCAAATGCTGCAACAGCATTGGCATATTGCGATGCGTCCGGGCATGCTGCTCGGTACATATTCATTGGTCCATGCAGCTGAGGAGGCACACCGGACATGACGGGGGTTGAAACACGCAGCGTTGCGCGCGACAGCCTGTTCTTGCTGGCTGAAATCCGCATCGAACAGAGCGCCGAAACGCATCGGGTGCGGGTGCGCAATCTGTCGGATGGCGGGATGATGGGCGAAGGCAATCTGCGCGTGCAGCGCGGTCATCGCTTGACCATCCAGCTTCGCAACATCAAGGAAGTGAAGGGTTCGGTCGCCTGGGTGCAGGATAACCGTTTCGGCATTGCCTTTGACGAGGAAATCGATTCGCAGGTCGCGCGTCGTCCTCTTCTGAGTGGCGAGGATACGTCGGCTGGCATGGTTGAACGGTCGTGGTCGCACCGCGCCCCTCCCGCACCGGAGCCCAAGCTGCTGCGCAAGATCTGACTTCTCATCAGCGACGGCCATCGGCAAGCTGACCGGGGCGTTGCAACCTGCTAGATCGCAGGTGATGCGATTCTGGTTGCCCCTTTTCGCCGCTGCGGCGCTTACATCCTGTGGACCCTCGGGCGGGGATGGTCCGATCGGGGTGGCGGTGGTCGGGGCTCCTGACAGCCTTTTCGTCGATGGCGTGCGACTGCCACTGGCTGCCCAGCATCTGCACGCTGCGACCCATGAAGGCCTGGTCGCGCTGGATCCCTCCGGCCAAGTGGTGCCAGCCGTTGCAGAACGCTGGATCGTAACCGACGACGGGATGAGTTACATCTTTCGCCTGCGCGATAGCACCTGGCCTGACGGCGAGGCCATTACCGCCACCGATGTGCGCAATCGCTTGCGTGAAGCGATAACGCGGCTGAGCGGCACTTCGCTGGGGCTTGATCTGGCCAAGGTCCGCGATATCCGGGCCATGACAGGACGTGTGGTCGAGGTTCGCCTGACCGCGCCGATGCCCGATTTCCTCAGGCTGCTGGCGCAACCGGAACTTGGCTTTGTGATGAATGGTAGCGGTGCCGGACCAATGGTCGCATCGCGTGATGAAGAACGGGACACGGCGCGCCTGTCGGCGCTGCCGCCCGAAACGCGCGCTCTGCCCGCGCGAGAGGATTGGGAGGATGTTGCCCGACCGGTCAGTCTTCAGGCGCTTTCGGCGCGCTCTGCTGTGGCGGCGTTTTCCCGCGGCGAGATTGATCTGGTCCTGGGCGGCACGCTCGCCGATTTTCCGTTGGCCGAGGCCGGGCCGCTATCGCGCGGGACGGTTCAAGTCGATCCGACAATCGGGCTTTATGGGCTCACATTCCGCTCGGAAGACGGGTTGCTGGCTGATCCGGCCCGGCGCGAGGCCTTGTCGATGGCGATTGATCGCAGCGCCTTGATCCAGCCGTTCGGGTTGAACGGCTGGCGCGCTGCCAGCTGGATCGTGCCGCCCCAGCAATTCGGTGCACCGCCTTACCTTGATGATCGCTGGGCCGGTGCGTCGATTGATGATCGGCGCAGGGTGGCTGCGGCACGGATTGCGCAGTGGACCAGCCAGTCGGGCAAGCCGGCAGTGGTGCGCCTGTCCCTGCCGCGAGGGCCGGGCAGCGAATTGTTGCTGCGCCAACTGGCCGGGGCGTGGGCGCCGATCGGCGTCGGCATCAAGCAGGTGCCGCCCGGCGAACGCGCGGATCTTGAGCTTCGCGACACGCTGGCCCGCTATCCCTCGGCGCGCTGGTTTCTCAATCAATTCAACTGCCGCTTGAAGGCGAGTCTGTGTTCGCCCGAGGCGGATGCGCTGGTGCGGCAATCGCTGATGAAGCGCGATGCAACCGCGCGCGAACTGTTGCTGATCGATGCCCATGCCGCGCTGACTGCGCGCGAGGCGTTCATTCCGCTTGGTGCCCCGGTGCGCTGGTCTTTGGTGCGGGGATCGATCCGCAACTACCTGCCCAATCCCTGGGGACTGCACCCCTTGTTCCCGCTATCACAGCCCACCACATGAGCGGACGATGGAAAAGCCGATGAACAACCGCCCTTCACCGATCATCAATGGCATAGCCTTGCCGACCGGCCGCGATGCGGCCTCGATCCGCGCGCGGGTGACCGCGGTTGAGCAGCTGCTGGAACGCAGTTTTGTGATCCCCGGTGTGAACATGCCGGTAGGGCTGGATGCGCTGATCGGGCTGGTGCCGGTGCTGGGCGATATCGTCACCACAGCACTGGGCGCTTACATTATCTGGGAAGCGCGCAATCTCGGCATGTCCAAATGGACGTTGGGGCGAATGGGGATGAATGTCCTGCTCGATACCGCGATCGGCGCGATCCCGGTGGTGGGCGACGCGGCTGACTTTGTCTTCCGGTCGAACTCCAAGAACCTCCGACTGATCCTGCGCCATATCGACAAACACCACCCCGAAGCCCGCGTGATCGAGGGCGGGACCAAGGGGTAGTTTCCTTGAGGCTGGCCGCGCGCTAGAGGCTGGGATCATGATTTCCCAAACCCGCGCGCGCGAATTCGATCTGGCTGACCCATTGGCGGGATATCGTGATCACTTCGCGCTGCCCGAAGGGGTGATTTATCTCGATGGCAATTCGCTGGGCGCTTTGCCCAAGGCCACGCCTGCCGCCATGGCAAGGGTGGTGGAACGTGAATGGGGCGCGGGGCTGATCGGTTCGTGGAACGAGGCAGGCTGGTTTGAAGCGGCAGGCCGGATCGGCGGCAAGATCGCGCCAATGATCGGCGCTGACCAGCATGAAGTGATCGCCTGCGATTCCACCTCGGTCAACCTGTTCAAGCTGATCGCTGCGGCGCTCCAGATGCGGCCCGGGCGCAAAGTGATTTTGTCCGAGCCCGGCAATTTTCCAACCGATCTCTACATGATCGCCGGGCTGGAGCGGCAGGGCCTCGCCACGCGGCGGCTGGCAGAGCGTGAAGGTTTGGCTCAGGCGATCGATAATGATGTCGCGCTGCTGATGCTCACCCATGTCCATTACAAGACCGGCGCGCAGCATGATATGGCCGCGCTCACCCGCTTGGCGCATGATGCGGGTGCGCTGGTTTTGTGGGATCTGTCGCATTCGACCGGGGCGGTGCCGGTTGATCTGTCCGCTGTGGGCACCGATTTTGCTGTGGGCTGCGGCTACAAATACCTGTGCGGCGGGCCGGGCGCTCCGGCCTTCGCCTATGTCGCCGAGCGGCATCACGGCGACCTTGCGCAGCCGCTGACCGGCTGGTTTGGACACGCTGCGCCATTTGCTTTTGCCGATGATTATGCCCCTGCACCGGGGATTGAGCGGATGCTGTGCGGCACCTCCCCCATCCTCGGCCTTGCCGCCCTTGAAGTGGGCGTCGATCTGATCGCCGAAATCGGGGTGGAGCGGCTCTATGCCAAGTCGCAGGCGCTTTCGGAGTTTTTCCTCGACTGTCTGAGGGCGCTGGATGTTGAACTGGAGCTGGTCAGCCCGCCCGCCAGCGATGCGCGCGGGAGCCACCTGTCGTTCCGCCACCGCGAGGCTTATCCGATCTGTCAGGCGCTGATTGCGCGCGGGGTGATCGGCGATTTCCGCGATCCCGATGTGCTGCGGCTCGGTTTCGCGCCCGCCTATCTCAGCTTTGCCGACATGGCGAAGGCTGCGCGCCATCTGGCCGAAGTGCTGGCGAGCGGGGAGTGGCAGCGGCCGGAGTTCCGCCAGATGGCGGCAGTGACGTAAAGCCATGCTTGACATAAATGTATAGTAACGCTATACACTGCGGATGGAAATCGAGAGTGTCCGGCACAAGCAGCTGCGAAAATTTCTCGAAACCGGTAATGCGAAGGGCCTGATCGAGCCGGAGCGAATTGGCGATATGATCGCGTTCATTGATGCCGCTGAATGCATCGATGAATTGGCTGTTCCGCCCAATTTCGGTTGCCACGCCCTGAAAGGTGACCGCAAGGGATCCTTTGCCATGACCGTCACTCGCAACTGGCGGCTGACTTTCATCCAGATCGACGAAACAACCATCGGCGATCTCGATCTTGAGGATTACCACTGATGGCTATCAAGCTGCATGACAGTTTTGCGCTCCATCCCGGCCCTTGGCTGCGGCGCAACTTCGTCGATCCGTTCGGCCTGACGCAGGCCGAAACGGCGGAGCGACTGGGGGTGACCCGCGTTGCTTTGAGTAATCTGCTCAATGGCAAATCGGCGTTGTCACCTGAAATGGCAATCCGCTTCGACAAGGCATTTGGTGTCTCGGCCAAAACGCTGTTGCGGATGCAGTCCGCGCATGATCTGGCCCGGGCGCAGAGTGCGGCGGGGACAATCAACGTGAGCCGGATCGAGCGGCCAAAACACAGTGGATTTGTTGCCGCGGCCTGATCAAGCCTCCAGCTCGATGTCCCAATAAAGCCAATCCCGCCATGTTTCGTGCAGGTAATTGGGCGGGAACAGCTTGCCGTGTTGTTGCAATTGCCAGCTCGTCGGGCGGATCGGCGCGCGATAGACCGGCATTGCGGCCTGCTTGGGCGTGCGCCCGCCCTTCTTCATGTTGCAAGGCGCGCAGGCGGTGATGATGTTCTCCCACGTGGTGCGCCCGCCCAGACGGCGCGGGATCACATGGTCGAAAGTCAGATGATCGTGGCTGCCGCAATATTGGCACTGGAAGCGATCGCGCAGGAACACGTTGAAGCGGGTGAAGGCGGGAAATTCGCTGTGCTTCACATATTGCCGCAGCGCGATGACGCTGGGGATCTTCATGTCGAAGCTGGGCGAATGCACCTCGCGGTCATAGCTGGCGACGATGTCGACCCGGTCAAGGAACACCGCCTTGATCGCGGTCTGCCACGGCCACAGGCTGAGCGGGTAATAGGACAGCGGGGTGTAATCCGCGTTGAGCACCAGCGCGGGGCATGCCGAAAGGTTGCGCGTCGGATCACCGTCTGCGCCGCGAAACTGGGCTGCTCTTTCGATCAGTTCGGCATTGAACACGGCTTTGCGTTCCTCGCTGATTGACTTGCATCCTGACGTGCCAAACCAAAGAGTCAAACCCGTGACAGGGTGGCTATCCACAGGGGCAAACTGTGCAGACCCTGTGGGAAGCCTGTGGATAGCGCAAGGGAAACTCCTGTGGCATGGCATCGGGCGATGCTGGATTGCATGCCTTTTGTGACACGCTTCGCGCCAAGCCCCAATGGCCGCCTGCACCTTGGCCATGCCTTGAGCGCGATTGTCGCGCATGATCTGGCACGCGCGAGCGGGGGACGATTCCTGCTGCGGATTGAAGATATTGACGGCCCCCGCTCGCGCCCTGAGCTTGCCGACGAATTTCGCCGCGATCTGGAATGGCTGGGGCTGGCATGGGACGAAGTGCCCGCACAATCGACCCGGCTGGCAAGCTACGCGGCGGCGGCTGAGGCCTTGCGCGCTCGCGGGCTAATCTATCCCTGCACCTGCACCCGCTCCGAGATCGAAGCGGCTGGTGCCAAAGAGGGCAGTGATGGTCTGATCTATCCCGGCACCTGCAAGCGCAATCCGCCCGATCCAGCAAGCCCGGCGGCGTGGCGGCTGGATGCTGAGGCGGCGCTGGCCGCAACAGGGCCGCTGATGTGGGACGATGATTTGGCGGGGCCCACTGCGGCCCACCTGTCGGGCCTTGGCGATGTGGTGCTGGTTCGCAAGGACCTGCCGGCCAGTTATCATCTCGCCGTCACGCTCGATGATGCAGCCGACGGCGTGACGCTGGTGACGCGCGGCGCCGATCTGTTCGCTGCGAGCCATGTCCACCGCACGCTGCAAGCCTTGCTTGGCTTGCCGGTCCCGTGTTGGCACCACCACGCATTGCTGATCGACGTAACCGGGCAGAAGCTCGCCAAGCGGCGCGGCTCCCCCGCGCTTGCCGAGCGGCGGCTGGCGGGTGAGGATGGGCGGGCGCTTGCCGATCAACTGCGCTTGCAGCATTTGCAGCTTGGAACCTGATCGCTTGCGGTCCATTATAGCACCTATGAACTATGTCCTCGTACCCGTGCTGCTGATCCTGATGGGTCTTGTCGCGTTTTCGCTGATCAAGGGGATCATCGCGTTCCTCAAGACCACCAAGATCGATCTGGAAACCGGCGAGGGCGAAACCGCGACCGATATGCAGCTCGCCCAGAACAAGGCGATGTTCGCGCGCATCAAGTATCAGGCGCTGGCGATTGTGGTGGTGATGATCATTCTCGTGGCGTCGCGCTGAGTTTTCGCGAACCGTGGTCAAGCTGAACCGTATCTACACCCGCACCGGGGATGATGGGACGACGGGCCTTGTCGATGGCTCGCGCTGCCCGAAACATTCTGCCCGCATCCATGCGATGGGGTTGGTTGACGAGGCCAACAGCGCGATCGGGCTGGCGGCGGTCAAGATGTCTGGCGCGCCGGGGACCGAGATCACCCGCATCCAGAACGATTTGTTCGATCTCGGCGCCGATCTCGCCACGCCGGGGGACGATTTCGAACCTTCGGACATGGTGCTGCGGATCGTGCCGGCGCAGGCGGAGTGGCTGGAAGCACGGATCGACGCCTGCAACGAAAAGCTCGAACCGCTGACCAGTTTCATCCTTCCCGGCGGCTCTGAACTTGCCGCAAGGCTGCACGTCGCGCGCGCCACAACCCGCGCGGCAGAGCGGGCGATGGTGGCCTTGGCCGCGCAGGATCCGATCAATCCGGCGGCGCTCGCCTATATCAATCGCCTGTCGGATTACCTGTTCGTGCTCGCCCGTGTGGTCAATGACAATGGCCGGGCAGATGTGAAGTGGGTTCCGGGCGCTAATCGCTAGTCAGCGGCGCACATCCCCGCTAGGGCGCAGGAATTGCTGCACTTGCGAAGGAGGCTCACCATGCGCAACATCGCCGTCATCGGCGCCGGTCAGATGGGAACGGGCATCGCCCAAACCGTCGCCGCCCACGGTATGAATGTCATGCTTGCGGATGTCGATCTGCCTCGCGCCGAGGCGGGCAAAGCCAATATCGAAAAGGCGCTGGCCAAGCTGATGGGGCGCGGCAAGATTGACGTGGCTGAGGCGGAAAGCCTGCTCGCGCGGATCACCCCCGTCGCCGACTATGCCCCCTTCGCCGAGGCAGACCTGATCATCGAAGCCGCGACCGAGCGCGAGGAAATCAAGAACGCGATTTTTGACAAAGCCGGCAAACTGCTGAGCGATGGAGCCATTATGGCTTCGAACACGTCATCAATCCCGATCACCCGGATGGCCAATCATTCGCCCGATCCGGCGCGCTTCATTGGCCTGCACTTTTTCAATCCAGTGCCTGTCATGGGCCTGATCGAGGTGATCCCCGGCCTTGCGACCGCGCAGGACACAACGGACAAAATCACCGCCTTCGCGCGCGGTCTGGGCAAGGAAGTGGTGCTGAGCCAGGATGAACCCGGATTTGTCGTCAACCGCATCCTGCTGCCGATGATCAACGAAGCGGTCTTCGTGCTCGGCCAGTCGACCGCGGGGATCGAGGATATCGACAAGGGCTGCCGCCTCGGGCTGAATCACCCGATGGGGCCGCTGCAACTCGCTGATTTCGTCGGGCTGGATACCTGCCTCGACATCATCAAGGTGCTCTACAAGACCACGCGCGACAGCAAATATCGGCCTGCGCCGCTGCTGGTCAAATATGTCGAGGCCGGATGGCTGGGCCGCAAGACCGGGCGCGGGTTCTACGATTATAGCGGCGATGTGCCGGTGCCGACCCGCTGAGAGCGAACCGCGCGGTTAGAGCCTATTTCAGTTAGGTGGAAACATTCGCATCGCGTCAGGAAGTCCGCTGGACAGGAGTGGTGCGCAGCAGGGGCTGGTTGCCCCTGCAAGTGCCGCGACGCAGCCAGCGGGCTTCCTGACGCGACCCCAGAGGGCGGGCCGATTTTGGCCCATCGCCGCGGAGCCAAAGCATTCTGGCGTCGGTCACGATGCGTTGGCATGGCTCCCTCCTCTCTCCTCGCGCTGGGCCAAAATCGGCTCCGTGCCAATGCTTCCACCTAACTGAAATAGGCTCTAGGTTGTATCGACATTCAGGGATTCCCAAAGCGTTGCGTGTCTGATTCATAGGTTTCCGCGATTTGCGGAGGTTGTGATGGGTATCAAGCGGTATGAGTTGAGCGAGGCGCAGTGGCAGA
>JAESGE010000077.1_pt1 | contig 117587 bp, 84 predicted proteins | sample 9269601 | NCBI WGS metagenome assembly JAESGE01 (sample SAMN14515569, study PRJNA621662) | algae metagenome | isolation source: Tolypothrix brevis GSE-NOS-MK-07-07A and co-occurring heterotrophs from wet... | place: USA: Grand Staircase Escalante National Monument, Utah | collected 2006-04-16
ATTGTAAAGACGTTCCGGCGGAACGTCTCTACGATGTTTGCTATGATATTCTAGCCCGCGTTCGGCTTTGCCGTTGCCGAAGGCTAGGCGGGCTTCGTTTGTATAGCCTGTAAGTATATTCAATGTCTATTAGACATCTCCAGAAATTAATTATGCGTTGCCCGAAACCCTTGTAGAGACGTAGCACTGCTACGTCTTTACCTCTTTTCCAACAGATGTCTATTGTAAAGACGTTCCGGCGGAACGTCTCTACGATGTTTGCTATGATATTCTAGCCCGCGTTCGGCTTTGCCGTTACCGAAGGCTAGGCGGGCTTCGTTTGTATAGCCTGTAGGTATATTCAATTACAACTCAAAATTTTCTCTAACACTAAGCTCGTCCAAACTAACTTGAATGCTAAAGCGTTTACCTCTTTCGCCTTTAAAAGGCTTAAGTTGAATGTAATTATCTTGACCTCTAGCTTCAACTTCCTGAAGAATATTCCCTGTTTTAGATAATAAACTAAGTTTGATATTTCGTGGTAAATATTTTTCTTTACCCGTTGGATGCAATTGGATGGAAATAGATATTTTTTCTTCGGCTTCTTCGCTGATATTCACTAGTAACGCGACAGTTTGATGATTTAATTCTATTCCTAAGTCAATTAATTTGCCTCGCTTTGTCGCTACTTCAACACTCCTAGTGCTGAAAGCTAAATTCATTTCTGGATTAAGAAGTGTATCAATAGCTTGCCAACTTTCGTCAATTACACCTTGTAACCATTGACTTAATTTAGTTGTAGTTTCTTGTAGAGATACTACAACTAAATTTTCTTCTGCTTTTGTTTTTGTGGCTACAGGTAAAGGAATAGCTGTTGGTTCTAAAAAACGCGAGTAAAATAATAGGTGATTTGGTTCTGGGTCAAATTGCTCTAACGGTAGCCGATAAAAGCCATCTCGTGATTGTATTTTGATAGTATAACTAACTAGTTCATCGTAACGCAAAAAGCCTCTAATTATTACTTCTTCTTGCTCTTCTAATACCTCAAGTAAGACATAAAAATGAGCCGCTAATTCTGGTCTTTGAATGATATCTACTGCTAATTTTACCTCTTCGTCAAGTATATTTTCTGTAGCAATTAGACAAACTTTAAATTCACCAACTTTGAGATAGCTGATATTTGAATCACGCTTGATTGGTTGCTGGCTAATGCGTGTACTTAGCCATTCTTCAAAGCCAATTAGCGCTAGTGCATTCAGATAGCTTTGCCATTTATCAGCTTCATTATTAGCTATCGCGCTGATTTTTTTCGCTTCTTGAAAATGTTCTGCTTCTAACCAAATCGATTCGGGTAGTAACAATCTTAGATCGGTGGAATTAAACATATTTTTAGTACTCATGCAGATTTTTGATTATTTAAACTAAATCGAAGTTCTTGTGCATATAAGCTATCCAGAGAACGGCTTTTTCCCGCTCTAATTTCTTCTGCGGCTTCTTGAAAAATTTCTGCATCAGCAAAAGCTTCAATTTGCTCAACCACAGTTTTGAGATATTCTATTTTTGGGGGAATTTCAGTTAGACCTTTTGAATGAGCCTCTGCTAAAATCTTTTCTATAACTTGTTGTATTGTCCGAGTGCGAACATTAGAAAGCAATTCTCCAGGATTTAATATTCGTCTAGTTTGATCCCAACTTGACATACCCAATTTAGTACCAACATCTTTCAAAGACATCTGCTGACAGTAATAAAGTTGCAATCCCGGAATGAATTGATCGGCAAAAGTTGCGTATTTTCGGCTTTTTTGTAACTCGCTTAAGCGATGGCTAATCTGTTGTTCAATTGATTCAACTAACGCGGTTTTGAGTTGTTCATGCAAAAACTCTATCATTTCCCGCCGTTCTACATCTAATTCATCTTGGGAATCATTGGGTAAATCCACTCTGGTTATATAATTACCCGTATCCGGATCTTGAATTTCCAGAGGTTCTCGGTAACTCCAAATGTCATATTGTCTGAGTTGGGTTGCTACATGTTTGAGTTCTTTTGTCAACTCAATCGGGGTGTTAATTACGACACCTCGTTGGTGCAAGCTTTTTAACATTTCTTGCAGTTGGGTATTATTAGGGTCAGGACATCTTTTTGCCCCGGCTTGGCGATGATTTTGTCTGTCTCGACGATAAACTGAATGAAAGACTTCAACTAAATGGCGATCGCGTACAGATAACCTTTGAATTTGTTTCGGTCTAACTCGATTCATCAAAGCCCAATCACTGAAATGCTGGAAACCAAACTCTGATAAAAAATCTTTAAGTTCGGTATTTTGTTTAGTTTGCAAATATGCCCAATTATCTAAGCTCATGCTAGAAGCATCAGCGTTATATGTTCGCAAAACCTCAACCGTAAAAAATTTAAAAGTTGATGTTTTCGTTTCACCGTTTGCATCCACCAGAAGTTGAGTTTTGCGATCGCTATCCAAGATAATCGGCGTTTTTCCATCATCATTTAGTACAAATGGGAGTAAATCCCTATACGTAAACGATTTATCACCAATAAACAGACTATCTATCTTTTTACAAGCTTTGAGAATCGGTTCGCTAATATAGCAGCGCAAACAAAACCCAGCTTCAGCAAGAGTTGCAACATCAACTTTAGGCGAGTTGAAGCTGTAAAAATACGATAGCAGAAAAGCTTGCATCTCCCTAGTTTGGGAACCAGGAATTTTTTGCTGACAAAATTTTTCGGCAATGGGAACTAAACTATATTCGTATCCAGCCCTTTGACTCTTAAGACTAATTCGGCAAATGTGCCAGTATCTTGATGTTGCACTCATAGATCCTGGTTCTCCTCATGATCGATGACTTTTATGTATCTTTCTATGCAATAAATAGATGCCTACATATTTAGCTTATGCAGCACCTATTGGACACAAAAGGTAGAAATTAATTATACCTTGCCCCAAACCCTTGTAGAGACGTAGCAATGCTACGTCTCATTGCCGAGAACGTAGCAACCGGACAAAAGACACCAGAGCTAGCAGTGTCTGCATAGGATAGTCGATATTTTTCTTGATCGTGCATAAATTGATTCCACTTATGCCTATTAACGATGTAGATGAAGAATTTATGTTGTAGCCATTCCTTGCAAGGTACGTGGTGCGATCTTCTAAATTCATCTAACTCACATTAATAATAAAGAGGGCTTTCATGGCTGAAAACAACCTAGAAGAAATCAAAATCTGTATTCAGATATTACCAGACATGTCTGAAGAAGCGCAAACAAAAGCGATTGAAGAAAATCCGCAAAACGCAAAAACCGGCTTGAATTTTATCAAAAAATTTGGCGATACCGTTGAGTCGTCGCGAATGGCAGTGATCGCTGATAGAAAGTGGAAACCAGGTCGGACATTGCGCGTGCGCTTTTTGGATGGCGCACGCGTAGTTCAGCAGAAAATTGCGGCAGTTTCTCGGTGTCTTTTCAACGCACTCTGCGAATACCTAATGATGGCATCTACCCTCTTCCTCCTGGGTTGGGTGCTTTCCCCATTCAGCGTGTCGCAGATTACCTGGATTGTGTCCCCCCTAAGTGGCGAAATCAAGGCGGTTATTTCATTCCCATGTATCAACAAGAAGCATTGTGGCTGGGATTCGCCGGCACGAGTTTCAAGCCAAACGCAGTCAAAATTGCTATAGGTAAAATCAACGCAATTTCCGGCGAAGCTTTGGATGAAACACTCCATACCGACCCCCAAAACTATATCGTCTGTCCAGATCAACCCTGGTTAGATGGGATAAATGCAGGTGATAACTTTATTCGTCAGTTTGTCGCCATGCCCTTGGGACAAGGTTACACTGTTGAGGCGCAAGTTACTGATACAGAGGAATTTGGTGGAATTCAAATTTTAGTTTACGAACCCAAACCAGGAAGATTTCCCGACCAACTTCCAGAAACACGCAGCTTCAGTAATTTCGAGATGGAAGTACCACGAGGCGCCTCGATGGAAATGGGTTTGGGGGCAGGAGGTAAAATTCAGCAAAAAATCTACCCCGATTCTTACGGTCTTGATGTGTGGGATACTGAAAATTACGGCTCTGTTTTCGTGCATATTGTTAATAGCGAGCAGTATCGGGAATTGACAAACCTCGAACCTCCGCCAACACCAATTACCGCTCAAGTCTACGCTCAGTATAAGTTGCCCTGGTTTGCTCTTTACGACGAAGCACAGGGAGATTTGCCAGCAGTTGACAAGCTAAGTAAAATCAAACCCAATCCAGACCAAGATAATCGGTCAGTTGAACAAGAACAGTAGTAAGCGCTCTCTGCGGTTTACAGCAATTTTCGGGTAAATAGACCACAGGTAGAGACGTTACATCAAATCCGGTAAATTACTGACAATGTAAAGACGTTCCGCCGGAACGTCTCTACGACGGTAGGTAGGTTTTTATTACTGTTAATTAAACGGACATGATATTACATGTAACGTCACTAAATCCCTAAATCTACAGCAATGCGATGAGCGCAGGCAAACCCCGAAAACGCCACCGCATTTAAACCCTGACCGGGAAAACTGCTATCCCCCACGCAATAAAGTCCGGGAATATCTGTACGATTAAACGGCATCCCCAATAAACCCCGCAACTTGCGTCGGGGAATTGGTCCATAAGTGCCATCAACACGACCTAAAAATCGACGATGCGATCGCGGTGTTCCCACTTCTAAATAATCCAATCCCGCATCCAAACCAGGAAAAATCTTCTCTAAGCGGTCAATAATTCGCCACGCAGCCTCTTCTTTCTTCGTCTCATACTCACCCGCTGATAAATTCTGCCAATCTGCAATCCAATGCGGCGTAAAAGCGTGAATTATACCATACCCTGTCGGTGCTAAATCTGGATCAAGTAGAGTGGGAATCGAAACAAAAATTGTCCCCTCGGCAGAAGCCATTTTTCCCCAATCTTCCAGCAAAATGTGATGGCATTCTGTCCCCTTTGGCAACACCGAATTTTTTACCCCCATGTGCAAACTAAGAAAACTGGGCGATTTTTTATAACGTTGTTGCCATTTCTTTTCATTTATTGGGATTTCTTCTGCTGGTAGTAAATTTTCAAACGTATCCCAGCGTGTAGCATTAGAAACTATGCGTTTTCCCAAGTATATTTTACCGTTAGCTAGTTGCACACCCACCGCTCGTTGATTTTCTGTGATAATTTTTGTCACTCTCGCTTGATAGTGAATTTCACCCCCAGCCTTTTTAAGACCCTCAACCAGTTTTTGGGCAATTTGCCCCACCCCACCTTTAGGGTAGTTAACTCCTCCATAATGCCTGTCAGAGAACACCATTCCCGCATTAATCATCGGTGTCATGTCCGCGGTCACCACCGACCAGCAATAGCACTCAATATCGATAAATTGTAATACTTTTGGGTCTTTAATATAGCGTCGTGCCACGTCTCCGGCATTTTGAGGCAGATATTTAGCTAAACCCAGACACGAAGAAGGATGCTGGAAAAATGACCGCAACAAATACCGAGGTTCTTCCAGAGACAGCAAATCCATGCGATTGAGGCAATTAAAGACTTTCCAGCATTCGTCATAAAAACGACGAATTCCTTCTTTTTCGTGAGGAAATTTGGCAGTCAGGTTTTGTAAAAATTTATCATAAACTTGATCAACTTTAAGAGAGAAGTTGTCGGGCAGATGATAATGGATCTGCACCGAGTCGGGAATTGTCTCTAAGCTGACATTTACGCTGTCAAGAGCGCGTTTTAATAAGTTGGTGGTGCCGCCATCGCCAAACCCGAAAATCATCGACGCTCCAACATCAAATTTATAGCCTTGTCTTTCAAAGTAACCAGCACTACCACCAGGAATTAGATAACGTTCCAGCACCAGCACTTTAGCACCCTTGGCGGCTAGTTGGGTTGCTGTCACCAAACCACCAATTCCAGAGCCAATGACGATTACATCGAATGAAAGCATGGAGACAGGGGACTAGGGGACAGGGGGACAGGGGGACAGGGGGACAATTATATCCGATGCCCATTACCCATTATTACCTTTCCCCCTCCTAAAAAAAAGAGGGACGAGCCGTTATATTGCTGGCTAATCCCGTCTGTCGATCCTTAAAGAGAGGAGAACACTTAAGACCAATATAAACTTGATTGAGAATAAATGTCAATAGTTATTGAAATAAAGTTGCAATAATTTTGCGGATGTAATTTTAGCTTTCAGTGGTACGCCCGGAAAGAGTATTATGAGGTTTCAGTTGTTATATAATATATAGTCGTCAAAAATTGAGTTATGACGCTCCAATTGCGTATTTATGTTCCGCCCCATCCTTTAATTAAGCACTGGCTAGCAGTGGCTCGTGATGCTGCGACACCTTCAGTTTTATTTCGCAGTGCGATGACTGAGTTAGGACGCTGGTTGACTTATGAAGCTGCTCGCGAGTGGTTGCCAACTCTAGAAACAACTGTTGAGAGTCCTTTAGCTTCGTGTCCTGCGACTTTGATTGACCCAGAGATGCCGATCGCAGTCGTGCCAATTCTCCGGGCAGGTTTAGGATTGCTAGAGGGAGCGCAGACGTTGCTACCTTTGGCTTCTATTTATCATCTGGGTTTAGTGCGAGATGAAGAAACTCTCCAACCTTCGTGTTATCTAAATAAATTGCCAGAAAAATTTGACCCCCAAACACGAGTGTTAATTACCGATCCGATGTTAGCAACGGGAGGATCGATTATGGCAGCGATGGCAGAATTAACACATCGGGGTGTCGATCCGGCTTTAACACGGATTGTTTGTGTGGTGGCTGCTCCGCCAGCTTTGCAACAATTAAGTGCTGCTTATCCGGGTTTAATAATTTACACCGCCACAATTGACGAAACCGTCAACGACCAGGGGTATATTGTACCGGGTTTGGGAGATGCAGGCGATCGCATCTTTGGGACTTAAGCTAGTATGCAACTATAACTAGTTGGGAGATGCAAAGCGTTTCATCAAGGCGGTAAAGATATGAGTCAGCGTGATGGTTTTGCGAGTGGTTTTTTTGCTGGAGCAATTGTCGGCAGTGTAGTCGGTGGCATCGTGGGTGCCCTGATTACTCAACGACGCGATCTCCAATTAATAGAAGAGGACACGGAACTGACAAATGGAACAGCAGAGGCTAAAAAAACAAATATTTTGAAACGGCGTACTATGAAAGCCGCAGAAAATGAAAGTATGGAAATAGAAACGGCAAGGCGATCGCTTGAAGATAAAATTGCCCAGCTCAATGCCACAATTGATGAAGTCCGCAACCAGCTCTTAAATGTCAATACTAACTCTACTGAGTCAATTAGCAATCAAGCCTCCCACAGCGATGAGCTTCGTTAACGTCTAATCAAGACAGGGTAAGTGCGCCGCTCTTAAAAAAAGCTAATGTGGAGATACCACTTGTGGTATATGTTAAAACAATCCGCACACACCATGACCCTGGTTCAATTAAAATCAAGATTAAGACCGATGCGTGACATATAGCAGAAAACGGACACACCCATGAATTTACTGGTTACTACTCTGGCTACTTTCGTACAGATTTATGGCGCCCTGCTACTTATCAGGGTTCTGTTGACTTGGTTTCCCAACGTCAACTGGTACAATCAACCATTTTCTGCCTTGAGCCAGATCACCGACCCCTATCTGAATGTTTTTCGCTCAATCATTCCTCCATTAGGCGGCATGGATTTTTCACCAATGTTAGCGATTATACTACTTCAGGTTGTGGGTGGTGGTCTTGTTAGTTTGGCACAAAGTTTGCAGTTTGCCTCATTGTAAAGTCAAAGATTTTCAGTCTGGGCTAACCAGCCCAGACTAAAACTGACTAACGTCGGACTTGACCGCTAAATCCGGCAGCTTTAAACTGCTTGAGCTGCAATGGTGTAGGCTGATTCGCAGGTACAGAAATTCTCAGGTCAAAATCACTTGTACCTGATGGTATTTCCGCAATTGAACCAAGACGGGTACGATTTTGCATTACCGAATCGCCGTTAGCATCATAGATGCGCCCAAAAATATCTGCATCGTAAACTGTTTTGTTAGTATCATTCTGAGCTTTCCCAGTCACAATAAAGCAGCTAGCTGCTCTAGAACCGCTACTGGTAACAGTTCCTTTTGCCAGTTCTGGTGGACACTCATGATAGGAAATATCAAATAGTTTAATCTGTGTCAGCGCAACAGCGGGCGGAGTAAACACCCACGAAAGAACCCCCATGACACAACAAATGAAAACAAGCCTGAATGAGCGCAACCGCATAAAAGACACCCTAAATAAATTAAACAATAGGTAACTTTCAAACTCAGCTTACAACAATTGAAGCAGAAAGCCCACGAGTAGCACGGTTCCTAAGTCACCCTGCTACGTCCGCAACAGAAGAAAGTTATACTTCCAAAGCTTCATTTTTAGATGGTGACTTCATACCTAAATTCGGTGAAAAACCTGAAGGGTATAAGCTATCTGGCAAGCGAATTAAGCGCGGTGTATATAAGACGGCTCAAGGTTTTCAAGTTAACGCTGATTTAAACGGCGCTGCCAACATACTTTCAAAAGTAAGTACAAGACTGGGGTTAAATCTTAGTCGAGTAGATAGGGGTTGCTTGACGCAACCCGTGCGGTTCTACGCATGAATCCCACGGCTTAAATCCGTGGGTGCGTCAACTTGAATTTAACTCCAAAGGGAGTTGGAGAGTTGTATTCAAGATTTGTAATAATTAAGAAACATATTCTTTCAATTGCCGATTAGCTTATGAGTTCTGATGAGATTGAAGCAGCCTTGCAAGCAGCCTTTAATAGTTGTGATGCAGCCAGCTGTCCTCTCACCGAGATCCAGAAACAGATATTACTGCAAGTGATTTCGGAAATTCAGGAAAACTCTTATGCTGGTGTTGCCAATCCTTTAGACGAACTTACACCAGCGGAATTAGAAGCATTTTTAGAGTTCGTCAAAACACAAGAACAACACAATCGCACTTGGAAAGTACAATTACTTAACGATTGGCTGCAACAGAAGGACTCTGGAAAAGTAAATTTTGTTCGCAAACGCTATGGTTTGCAGTGGCTAAATCGCGTTGAGCCATATCATTTTGAAAAGTATTCTTATTTTGAGGATGCACTAAAACTCAGGATAGGCGATCGCATCGAAATTTCCAATGCTTTATGGGAATGGGTACAAGAAAATGGTCCCTGTAGCCCCGAATGGTTTCCCTGCACAGTAATTCAAGTAAATCAAACTGGCAATGGCGATGATACATGCACCAATTGCATCATCAGCCTCAGCAATGGCACTGAATACGAAATTCAAGGAATTTATGAATGGAATCGTTATAATTGGCGCTGGCTGAGGAGGTAGGAAGGCAGGGGAGGCTTATCTCCCCGTCACTCCCTCACCGCCAACCGAGGTGATTCAAGAGTGTTTGGCGCATTACGTCTACAGGGACGGATTCTAAATTTAACCAGATTCTTAAGGCTGATGCACCTTGCTGGACTAGCATTTCTAATCCGTCAATAGCTGTTGCACCTTGTTGTCGTGCTAGTTGGAGAAATCGTGTCGGACTAGGATTATATATTAAATCGTAGGCGATCGCACCTCTAGGCAAATCCCTCATTTCCTGTGCACTTAAAGGCGACTGTTCAAGGTTGGGATACATTCCCACTGGCGTTGTGTTTACCAACAAGTGTGCTTGGGAAATTATTCTTGACATTCCCTCCCATTTATGTATCTGCAAATTCACTTCTGGCGGTAAATTATCCCAACTATTGCGGAATTCTTTCAACTTCTGCTCATTGCGCCCAATTACATGAACGGACGTACAACCTAGCTGGATACAACCTGCTACAACTGCCCTGGCAGCGCCACCATTGCCTAAAATTACTGCTACCGTCTGCTGCCAATTTCGTCTATACGTTGTTTGCAGAGGAGAGATAAATCCTTCTATATCAGTGTTTGTCCCAATCCAATGATTATCTTTACGAAGAACAGTATTTACAGCTCCTACAGATTTAGCAATTGGATGAATTGCCGACAAGCAACTCATTATCGCCTGTTTATGAGGAATTGTCACGTTAAAGCCTGTAACGCCAATAGCAGAAAAGCCTTGGATAGCTTTCGGCAAGTCATCTGGTTTGATGGGAAAAGGCAGATAAACGTAATCTACTCCCAAAAATTCTAGAGCTGCATTATGCATCAACGGTGACAGGGAATGTTCAACCGGATGCCCAATTACTCCTAACAGTTTTGTTTTTCCACTAATTAATCGTTGCATTTTCGTAAATAATTTGAATGAGCAACGCGCCAAAGACGCCTAAAGATAGAAATTTAGTTGTTGGTGCTAAAAGGCATTGAATAACCAGCCTATCGCCTGAGAATGCCGAGCTACAATTATTAAAGGTTACTTAACATTTCTTTATATCATGCAGGCAACTACACGCCGAGCGACAACCCCGATTCCGGGAAAATATTGGCAGTGGCGAGGGCATAACGTTTACTACGTAAGAGCGGGAGAAAAAATAGAACAACGTCCACCCTTGCTGTTAGTGCATGGGTTTGGCGCTTCTACTGACCACTGGCGTAAGAATATCACAGGACTGTCTAATGATTTTGAAGTTTTTGCCATCGACCTTTTGGGATACGGACGTTCCGCTAAACCAAAATTGGAATATAGCGGTAATTTGTGGTGCAACCAACTTTATGACTTTATCACTGAAGTAATTGGTGAAAAAGCGGTTTTAGCAGGTAATTCCCTTGGTGGGTACGCTTGCTTGTGTTTAGCAGCGCAACATCCTGACGCGGCAGCGGGTTTGGTCTTGCTTAACAGTGCTGGACCATTTAGCGAAAATCAGACTTCATCAGAACAGTCAGTGTTACAACCAGAAATTCAGCCTCCCAAGCAAACAAATACACTGCAAAAATTATTGGGTGACGTTGTTAAATGGATTTTTCAACAAAATGCTGCTCAGTTTCTTTTATTTCAATATGTGCGACAGCGTTGGGTAATTCGCCAAACTTTAGAGAAAGTGTATCTTGACAAAAGTGCGATTACAGAACAGTTGATAGAAGAAATTTATCGACCCTCTAATGATCCTGGTGCATTGGATGTATTTGCTTCGATGTTTAGCACTCCTCAAGGAGAGAAAAATGATGTTTTATTGCAGCAATTAACTTGTCCGTTGTTGATATTATGGGGTGAAGCTGACCCTTGGATGAATGTAAGAGAACGTTCTAAGAAGTTTCACCAATACTATCCTCAACTGACGGAATACTTCTTGCAAGCGGGTCACTGTCCTCATGATGAAGTACCGAATCAAGTAAATCCACTTTTCCGAGATTGGGTTTTGTCTATTGCGTAGTGTTAGTAGTAAGTGCTTCAGCACTGAAGCACTTACTACTAGCAGATTTATTTGATAATGTATGACTTAATTTCTTGATCTATTTGGTCGCTAATAATCTCAGTGCCAATCCCAGGTTTATTAAGATTAACTTTGATAAAATTTATCTTGTCTCGTTCTGTAAATTTTTTGTCGTTATCAGAGTCTTCAAGAACTTTTAGAAAAATCGCACCAACACTTTGAACAATTGTCCAATTAATGAGTTGAGTATTGTTCGGGGTAATTTGCTGGAGATTCTTTCCTGACGAATCTGATATATATCCAATAATTGCATCTTGGGTGTTGAGTTTATTATCTTTGTTTGTATCGGTTTCAATTATTCTATACAACCAAAATCTTGTTGATGGCTTTTTTTCTTCTTTTTTTTCCAAAAATTCAAAAGAAGTTATAATTGCTTTTTTCTTTAGTAATAGATGTGTTTCACTACTTTTTTTATTTGAAAATATAATATTATAAAATTGAATTCTTTTATCAGAATAATCTGAAGAAAAAGAAATTTGTCTACTTTGACTATTCTGTTTGATAATAACTGGAATCATCAGATAATCTGATTGTTCTTTCAATATTAAATCGCCGTAGACAATATTGGGCTGTGACTTTTCCTCGGCAATTGCTTTTGTTTTTGCCTCTTCTGTTTTTCTAAAAATATTTGCCTGACATGACGAAGAAAGTATAGCGACGATAATAGCTATAGTAATTTTCAACTTATAATTTATCATTAAATTTCAGCCGGATGTCTTATCCTATTGTATTCGCGCTTGACAAAGTTGCAAGGGAAAAATAGCTTACATGTGGTAGCTAGTTGACAGGTGAAATACCTTGAGCAAAAAGTTTTACACTTCTTTAACAGACTAATTTCTAATAGTTAGCCTTATCTTATTTCTGCCGTATAGATACAGCAGATTGCACTCTAATGGAATACACGTAGAGACGTAGCACTGCTACGTCTCTACAAGGTTTTGGGTTTTATACATGTACTTCATTTACCTGAAATCTGCTGTAATAATCATCGTATTATTCATTATAAAAGCACTAAAACACTCAAAAACCTGATCAAGGTTGACCAGGTTTTCCAAAATTTGTGATTCTCAAATTGTTAAACTTGCTAAGTAATCAAATCAGTCAACAACTAGGGTGGATACAATAACGGGCAAACTCAGCATATTTACGTTTTTCCGTTTTAGGATTTGGCTTCCCTATTCAACTTAGGGGCAGTGCCACTCATTTTTTATGCTGCTATTTGCTTGGGCTGATGACGGGGGACACGAAGTCATTCTTTTGCCCTTTGACTTTGGTTGTGGTTTGTTTGGTGTCCTACTATTTAAGTTATCACTCAAATCTGAGATTGGAATGGGTTGTTTAATAAAGTTAACGTTTCGTTTAATTTTGAAATATATAGTAGTTTTTTGAGAGACCGGCAAGCTAAGTGAGATATATTCAGAAGCGTAGACGTTGCATCGGCTTGTCGCGCTTACATCGCCTAAACACTTAATCATTGCCACTGGATAATCAGGATTAGCTGGATTGGGTATCAAGCGCTGATTTTTGCAATCTACCAATAAATCTAACTTTTCCAAAATCACCTGACCAATCAACACCTCATTACCTACAACCAATGCCTCATCTACAGTTGTACGTCCTTCACACTCAATAATTATAGGTCCAGTTACTCCGACAATTTCCTCACTTCCGTTAGCGTATTGAGCAAGCCGCTGACTTCTAATTCGCAAACCCAGCTGCTCTACAATAATAGTAGGAATTACTAAAGACACTGCCCCTGTATCAACTAATCCTTGAGTTTCATGCTCGCGTAATAACCTTGGTGCTAGCAAACCTCGATTTACTAACTCTTCATCTACAGCATTGGTTAACTTGACTTTAGCGTGAACTGCTCCCATCATTTGTTTTACTAATACCTTCCTGTTTGATTATATCTCTGTTTTACTTCAAACAATTAATTCAATTAATACAGCAGATTTCAGGTAAATCAAGTACATATATAAAACCCAAAATCTTGTAGAGACGCAGCACTGCTACGTCTTGACGCGTATTCGATTAGAGCGATAGGCTGCTGTAAATACAAAATGTTGAGATAAATATAAGTAAAAATCAAGATTCAATTTATTCTTATTTACGAATAATACCCAATCAAAAATCAAAAATCAGACTTTCTGCAAAATCTTAAATCTCAAATCGACCCATCTTTTGCTGTAAATAGCTAAAATCAGAATGTTTATTTATTGATGTTCAAGTTTTGGCTACTGTATCTTGTCCCCATTGTCATCAACTAGTTGACAGCTTGACTGTCAACTGTCCCCATTGCCGCACAACTCTCAAAGCATTCGGACATCCGGGTATTCCCTTACATCGTGCCACAGGGAAAGAGTATTTGTGCGACAGTTGCACCTACCATACTGATGATAGTTGTAACTTTCCTCAACGTCCTTATGCTAAAGAATGTACTCTCTATCAAAACATTGAAGAGAGTAAATTACAGTTGCAACAACAGCGTGAAAACACCAGCTTTTCTACAACTGTCAAAAACTGGATTAAACGCAATCAAGCTTTGTTTATGTTACTAAGTTTAGTATTAGTTTGTTTGCTTATAGCTCTATTAAGATGATGAAATCTAGGAATCCGGTTTAAATGTAAGAGACTGAGGCAATGGAAATAGAGATTAAAATAGAGCTAGCAAAGGTAGGGTTTATTTGATTAGGAGGTTCTTTGATGACTTTACAAGAAATTATTAGTTCTATTGAGAGTTTGCCTACAGAAGAACGGGACTATTTGTTTGAGTTTCTTTGCCAGCAACGAATTGAGAATCGACGGGTTGAAATTTTGGCTAATGCTCAGGAAGTGATGCAGGCTTTTAAGGATGGGACAGCTCATAGGGGAAGCGTTGATGATTTGATCGCTGATTTACTAGGAGATGATGATGGAAGTTGTCTGGAGTAGTGGATTTAAGCGGTCTTTTAGGAAGATTACAAAGAAAAATCCGCAATTAAAGAATCAAGTTCTTAAGGTATTAAGGCTTTTGGCAGATGATCCATTTACACCGTCTTTGAAGTCTCATAAGTTAACAGGAGATTTAGCGGGGTTGTGGTCTTGTTCTGTTGCTTATGATTGTAGAATTATCTTTAATTTATCGGAGGATGAGAATTTGTTAGCAATGGTTATTTTATTGATTGATCTTGGCAGCCATGATGAAGTTTATTAAATGGGAAAGCTCTTTTTATCAGCCTATAATCACAGATGAGCAAGCTTTTTGCATTTTTTAGCATCAAAGGCAAAAAGCAGCCGTACCAGACTCGTGTGTGCCAGTTGCGCTCATTCCTGAACCATCAACTATCAACTATTTCATTAAAAACAGTTAAATCAAACCAAAAAGTTGTACCAACACCAACTTCACTCACGAGATGGACTTTACTGTGATGCTTTTCTTCGATGATATTTCTGACAATTGATAGTCCTAAACCTGTGCCTTCTAAAGTGTGAACTCGATTTTCAACCCGGAAGAAACGGTCAAAAATTGCTTTTTGGTCTTCTGGAGGAATGCCAATACCAGTATCGGAGATTTCTACGCGCACTTGACCAGGCTGCTTGTGATTGGGTTTTGATTCTAATTGATAAGTGCGAATTGCAACCTTGCCACCAGCAAGAGAAAATTTTAGGCAATTACCAACGAGATTTGCTAACACTTGCAACAACAAATCATAGTTACCGACTACTAGGGGTAAATCTGGGGCAACTTCTTGAATAAGTTCGATGCCTTTATCTCTAGCATTAAGTTGGTAAGTACGTAGAGTTTGGTCGATCGCTTGCGGCAAATCGACTCCATTAAAGTGATAATTGCGACCAGATTCTAGCTTAGACAAATCCAAAACATCATTAACTAGACGAGTCAGGCGATCGGTTTCATGGTTAACTGTCTCTAGAAATTCTCGCCGTTGATCTACACCCAAATCTTCACCGTATTCGTGCAGAGTTTCGATAAACGATTTGATATTAAATAAAGGAGTTCGCAATTCGTGGGAAACGTTGCTGATAAATTGGCTTTTTGCCTCATTTAATTCTACTTCGCGGGTAATATCTTGGACGGTGATGGCAATACCTTTAATACTCTCGCGTTGCTGGTTGATAACTGTAGTTAAAAGAATGCGGATGGTGCGCTTGATAGGTTGGCTAATGGGGATGCGAAACTCAGCGCTTTCGCAATCACCTGCTGCCATTTCATACAAAGGACGGGTAATTTCCATTTGCACTGTTGAGGGCAAATGAGAGAATAGACTACTGCCTTCTACATGACTATTTTCCCAGCCAAAAATTCGCCGCGCTGTGGGGTTGACCAATATCACCTGCATGTTATTGTCAATCAGTACTGCACCATCAGCAATAGTGGAAACCAAAGTTTCTAACTTAGCTTTTTCTGCCGTCAGTTCCTCAATATTTTGTTCTTCATAACTCTCCAAACGTTCAGCCATGTCATTAAAGCTTAAAATTAACCCTCCCAGTTCACCCCCTAGTGGTAAGTCAATTCGCTGCTGAAAATTTCCGGCAGCAATTTGTTTTACTCCCGCTAAAAGTTCTTTAATTGGCTTGGTAATGGTCAAAGCGTTGACTACTCCTGCCAAAATCACCATTACCCAAATCGTGATAAATACGGCAATGGTGACATCGCGGGTAAAATTTGTGGAAATGACTGCGGTTTGATTGGGATTAATACCGATCGCTAATACACCCAAATATTTTTTATTAACAATCAAAGGCACAAATACATCAGTGACTACCCCATCCGGGGACTGATGTTGTCGCACCATCGGCTGATCTGCATCGGCAGCATAATCATCTGGTAGCTTTATCCGACGCTCAATTGTTAGGGATGTTTCTACCTCTGGTTCGGAAAAGGGAATACCAAAAAAGATTTTCCCAGTTTCATCAGCGTAGAGCATATAGCGCACACTAGAAGTGCTGCTGTAAAAGCGTTGGGAAAATTGGGCAACTTCAGTGAGATTTTCGGCTTCTATTAGCGGTGCAATATTACCAGCTAGTAGCAGTCCGAGGTCACGACCGAAGCGAGTATCATTTAGACGCGCATCCTGCTGAATCGTATTCACTGCCCAGAAGGTTAAACCACTCATAATTAAAGAAACCACTAAAGTGGCAGCAGCCAAAAGCTTGGTCTGGAGAGTGAACTCCGACCACCAATTGACGATCGCTTCTCGGATTGTTTTAAAAAAAGCCAGCATTTTAAACAAATTGTTAGTAGTTTCTCTTATCAACCCCAACAACTAAAAATTAACAGTTAATTTGACAAAAATGTTAATGAGAGTGGAGGAGTGGGAGACAAGGAGAATAATTCTTCTTTCCCCCCCTCTCCCCCTCTTCTTTACATTACCCGATAACCAATATCACGCCGATAATACATTCCGTCAAAGTGGATGCATTTGATGCCGGCGTATGCAGAAGCGATCGCTTGATCAAAATTCTCTCCTACGCCGGTGACATTCAACACCCGACCACCATCTGTGACTACTTGCTGCTGCTGCAACTTTGTCCCAGCATGGAATACATTAGTTCCTGCGGATAAAGCTTGTTCAATGCCTGTAATTACTTTTCCTTTCTCATACGCCCCAGGATAGCCCCCTGCGGCAGCGACGACCGTCGCACATGCTCCCACCTTCCAAGAGATGGGCGGCATGTCTCCTAGACGTTGCTGGACGCAGGCAATCATTAATTCTTCTAGGGGTGTTTCCAATAGTGGGAGAATTACTTGTGTTTCTGGGTCGCCAAAGCGACAGTTAAATTCTAAAACTTTAAAATTGCCATCTGGTGTAATCATTAAGCCGGCGTAGAGAATGCCTCGATAGTCGATGTTTTTGGTTTTGAGGATGGCGATCGCTTTCTCCAAAACTTCTTTCTGCACGCGTTCCATAATTTGCGGTGTAGCGATGGGGGAAGGGGCATAAGCTCCCATCCCCCCAGTATTATCTCCTGTATCGCCCTCCCCAATCCGCTTATGATCCTGAGCGGGCAATAAAGGGCGAATCGTCAACCCATCCGTTAATGCTAAAACTGATACCTCCTGCCCAGTTAAACACTCTTCAATAACTACAAATTCCCCAGCGCTGCCAAACTGCCCCTGGAAAATCGCCTCAATTGCCGCTTCTGCCTGTTCTAGCGTTGTTGCCACAGTTACACCCTTACCAGCCGCTAAACCATCAGCCTTGACTACAATTGGTGCGCCTTGTGATTTCACATATAATTTAGCTGCTTTTGCCTCCGTAAATACCGCAGCCTTCGCGGTGGGAATTCCCGCTTCCTGCATCAAAGCTTTTGCCCAAGCCTTACTTGCCTCAATTTGCGCTCCCGCTCTCGTCGGACCAAAAACCATCAAACCCTTATTTTGGAGATAGTCGGTAATTCCCTTTGCCAGGGGTACTTCTGGACCAACGACCACCAAAGAAATGTTATTTTCCAGACCATAACGGCTGATGCCTTCAAAGTCATCTACCGCCAGAGGGAAATTTTGACAGCGTTCTAAAGAAGCCGTACCACCATTTCCCGGTACACACACAACTTGCTCAATTTGCTTAGATTGCAGCAGTTTCCATGCTAGAGCATGTTCCCGCCCTCCATTACCAACAACTAAAACTTTCACGCGCTTTCCTTGCTTGCGATGATTATGCCTTAAGTCTTTTCGGCGATTCATTTTTCCATCAATTCTGATGCTAATGCAAGCCCCTCATCGGTAATTATATGTAAAATATGCAACCTTTGTTTTAAAGGACACTAATAAAGACATTTTCAAGGATTCAAATTTGGGTGCGATCGCTTTAAAGACTTCTCTAATTTTCAGCTTGGTTTGTTTTATTATTCTCTCTCCAATTTAATAAAATAAAATTACACCCTTTCGCATAAGTGCATAATTGGGAGCATCCCAGTTTTGCAAAAAGCCTACAGGCTATAAGCCGCACCCTTCCAGGGTGTCGGGTAAAATATTTGTTCAAAAGTGGGATGCTCCCTGCATAATTCGACTTTACTCATACCATTTCTGTGTGAAGATGCGCCTAATTTAGCCCACGCAGGTGGGCTTCGTTCGTTTAGCCGCGAGTTTACTCGTCGGGTTATTAAGCGCAGCCTCATAAAGAATTGGTATTATACCCATTACATAGTAAGAAAATATTTTTCCTCGAATTCTGGAAAATCCTAAACTCAATCTGTATCACTATTTAGTCATCAATGTTCTTATGAGATTTCTAACAAAATTATACAAGTAGTTTTTCTACTTTTAGATTGATTACAAATTATGAAAAAAATCTTGATTCTGGCAGCAATTCCCCACGGTTTGCGCTTGGATAAAGAAATTAGAGAAGTTGAAGAATGTATCCGACGTGCCGTAAGACGGGATATGTTTGAAATTGATATTAGGACTGCTGTTAGACCCCAGGATATTCGACGTGCGATCGCAGAAGAAAAACCCCAAATTGTCCATTTCTGCGGACACGGTTTAGAAGATGGAAGTTTGCTGTTAGAAAATGATGGGGGACAGAACAAAGCTGTGCCACCAGAAGGGCTGGCATCGCTGTTTGAGTTACACGCAGATTATGTAAACTGTGTGCTATTAAATGCTTGCCACTCTGTCAAATCTGCTGAGGCAATTAGTAAATATGTTAATTATGCCATTGGCATGAACCAGGAGATTCAGGATAAATCGGCAATCCAGTTCGCTCAAGGTTTTTATGATGGATTGGGTTACGCAACTTCGGAAATTCAAGATGTATTTCCAAGAGCCTTTCAGGAAGGTTTAGTAGCGATTAAATTAGAAAACCTTTCCCAAGCGGAGATTCCAGTTATTAAAACCAGAATAAATATAGATAAACCACATAAACCAATGGATATTTCTGTACTAGTAAACTTTTTAACGCCCTGTCTGCCATTTTTACTGAATGTGGGAAATAAGGCAGTGGAAGGAGCATCTCAGAAGCTTGGTGAGGATGTTTGGCGAAAAGCGACTGTTGTTTGGGATAAGTTGCAACCAAAGGTAGAAGGTAAAGCAGCAGCTTTGGAAGCAACTAAGGATGTAGCAAATGACCCAGAAGACGAAGATTTACAAACTGCATTGCGGGTACAACTGAAGAAAATTTTGGCAGAGGAACCCACACTGGCAGCAGAAATTGCTCAAATTCTATTAGAAAAATCCACTACAGGGACTGGTGCTGATAATATCCAGCAGAATGTCAGTGGAACTGGCAACCAAGCGATCGGAAAAATAGAGGGTAATGCCAAGGCAATTGGTACAGTACACGGCAACGTAAATATGTAATTAGGGCTTGCTATAACTTATGTCAACTGAGCTAACACCTCAACCGAAACAGCCTTCAACTGAGATTCAACAGGTTTTAGAAGGTAATAAAAACCAAGCTATTGGAGGGATGAGTGGCGGTACTGCATTTGGTACGGTCGAAGGCAGTATATCAATAATATACAACTACTATTACCGTGAAGATAGCCAGGTAGTACCTGTAGAATCTACTGATGCTGCTGATGACAATCTTCCTTGTCCTTATCGCGGTTTGTTTCACTTTAGTCCCAATGATGCAGAGTTTTTCTTTGGACGTGAGGTATGTACAGGAGAACTTTTCGCAGCGACTCAATCCTGTAATTTTATACCCGTTTTGGGTGCTTCTGGAAGCGGCAAATCTTCGATAGTTCTTGCGGGACTGGTGCCCAAACTTCAAAATGAAGGTCACTGGCTATTTACTCACTTCCGTCCCGATTCAGATCCTTTCCATGCTCTAGCTTTGGCATTAGTTCCCCTTTATAGCCCCCATCTGGATAATACTGATAAGATAATCCAAGCTCGTAAACTGTCAAAAGCTCTTGGCGAGGGTGAAATTCCTCTAGCTGATGTGTTTGCCCAGATTCACCAAAATCATCCCACGGATCGGGTGTTGCTAATTGCCGATCAATTTGAAGAAATTTACACTTTATGCACGGATCAGAAAATTCGCCGTAGTTTCCTGGATACTTTATTAGCTAGCTTTCCATCTTTACCTTCTCAATCACAATACAAGCGTGTATTAGTTGCAACAATGCGGGCAGATTTCTTGGGAAATGCTCTGTTATATCCCCCTTTTGGAGATGTATTGAAAACTAATATCACGCTTATCAGGTCGATGAAGTATGAAGAACTTGAGGAGGTAATTGTTAAGCCTACTGAGAAGTTGGGGGTAACTTTTCAAGAGGGACTGGTAAAACGGATTTTGGATGATGTAGATTCAGAACCAGGTAATTTACCTCTATTGGAGTTTGCGTTAACCGAGTTATGGAAACAGCGAAAGGGGAAGCAGTTAACTCATGCAGCTTATGAGGACATTGGTGAGGTAAAAGGTGCCCTAGCTCGCCATGCTAATGAAAAATATGGCAAGTTGACAGATGACGCGAAGGAAAAAGTACGGCGAATCTTCATCCAATTAGTGCGCCCTGGGGAAGGAACCGAAGATACGCGGCGATTGGCGACGAAAGCTGAATTGCCTGAAGCAAGCTGGGGATTGGTGAAACAATTGGCGGACGCGCGATTAGTAGTTACTAGTCGTAATCCTGATGATCAAGAAACAGTGGAGGTTGTCCATGAAGCGCTGATTCGCAATTGGAGTGAATTACGACAATGGATGGACACAGACCGTAGCTTTCGCGCTTGGCAAGAGCGATTAAGGGGAGCAATGTATCAATGGAAACAAAGTCGACGAGACGAAGGGGCATTGTTGCGGGGTGTAGCGTTGGCGGATGCGGAAGAAAAGCTGAAACAACGCCGAAAGGATCTGAGTGAAGGGGGACAAGAATTTATCCAAGCTAGTATAGCACTGCGCGATCGCGAACAAAAGGAGCGATCGCGCAGAAGGCGACTGACTATTTCAGGGTTGGTTGGTGGTTTGGGAGTGGCTTTGTTTTTAGCAGGGCTAACGAGTATAGCCTGGGGAAATGCTGAAATCAGTGAAATTAAGTCCTTAGCTCAAAGTTCCGATGGGTTTTTGAACGTAGATGAACGCGAAGCTCTTCAATCAAGCGTAAAAGCTGCTGTAAAAATGCAAGGTAAACCCTGGATAGATACAAATACCCGCGCTCTGGTAAAATTAACACTATTAAATACAGTTCACAATGTTGTCGCATCGAATACCTTGGGAGGACACGCAAACTCGGTTAATGGGGTCAGCTTCAGCCCCGATGGTAAAATGCTGGCTTCTGCGAGTGATGACAAGACAGTGAAACTGTGGGATACTTCTACAGGCAAAGAAATTAAAACCCTGACTGGGCATACAGACAAGGTTTGGGGAGTCAGCTTCAGCCCCGATAGTAAAATAATAGCTTCTGCAAGTGCTGACAAAACAGTGAAACTGTGGGATACCTCCACACACAAAGTAATTACAACTCTAACGGGTCATACAAACGAGGTTCATAGGGTCAGCTTCAGCCGTAATGGTAAAATGCTAGCTTCTGCAAGTGCTGACAACACAGTGAAACTGTGGAATACCTCCACACACAAAGTAATTAAAACCCTGGATGAGCATACAAGCGAGGTTTGGGGGGTCAGCTTCAGCCCCGATGGTAAAATGCTGGCTTCTGCAAGTGCTGACAACACAGTGAAACTGTGGGATACCTCCACACACAAAGTAATTAAAACCCTGGATGAGCATAAAGGCTGGGTTCGGGAGGTTAGCTTCAGCGATGATGGTAAAATGCTGGCTTCTGCGAGTGATGACAAGACGGTGAAACTGTGGGATACTCCCACACACAAAGTAATTAAAACCCTGGAGCATAAAGACCGGGTTTTGGGGGTCAGTTTCAGCCCTGATAGTAAAATACTGGCTTCTGCAAGTGTTGACAAGACGCTGAAATTGTGGAGTACGTCCACACACCAAGTAATTAAAATCCTGGCTGAGCATACAAACGAGGTTTGGGGAAGCAGTTTCAGCCCTGATAGTAAAATACTGGCTTCTGCAAGTGTTGACCACACGTTGAAACTGTGGGATACCTCCACTGGCACAGAAGAAATTAAAATCCAGACGGGTCATAGAGATGAGGTTTCGGGGGTCATCTTTAGCCCCGATAGTAAAATGCTGGCTTCTGCAAGTGCTGACTACACAGTGAAACTGTGGGATACCTCTACTAAAAAAGAAATTACAACTCTAACTGGTCATAGAGATGTGGTTTCGGGGGTCAGCTTCAGCTCCAATGGTAAAATAATAGCTTCTGCAAGTGCTGACAACACAGTGAAATTGTGGAATACCTCCACCGGCACAGAAATTACAACTCTAACTGGGCATAAAAGGAAGGTTTGGGAGAGCAGTTTCAGCCCCAATGGTAAAATAATAGCTTCTGCAAGTGCTGACAACACAGTGAAACTGTGGGATACCTCCACACACAAAGTAATTACAACTCTAACGGGTCATAGAGATGCGGTTTTGGGGGTCAGCTTCAGCCCCAATGGTAAAATAATAGCTTCTGCAAGTGCTGACAACACAGTGAAACTGTGGGATACCTCCACACACAAAGTAATTACAACTCTAACGGGTCATAGAGATGTGGTTTCGGGGGTCAGCTTTAGCCCTGATGGTAAAATACTGACTTCTGCAAGTGATGATAGGACGGTGAAGCTGTGGGATACCTCCACTAAAAAAGAAATTACAACTCTAACTGGACATAGAAGCGAGGTTCATACGGTCAACTTCAGCCCTGATGGTAAGATACTGGCTTCTGCAAGTGCTGACAAAACAGTGAAACTGTGGGATACCTCCACTAAAAAAGAAATTAAAACTCTAACTGGTCATAGAGATGCGGTTTGGGGGGTCAGCTTCAGCCCCAATGGTAAGATGCTGGCTTCTGCAAGTGCTGACAACACAGTGAAACTGTGGAGATGGGATTTTGATTATTTACTTAAGGAAGGTTGCAATTTTATGCATGAGTACTTTAAAACGAATCCCCCTGATAATGAAAGCGATAAGCATCTGTGCGACGGTCTAGGTATTCGTGCAAGCGTCAACATACAAACAGAACTCAACGCCTGACGTGAGATCCTAGCGAAGTTAGAAACCTCAGATCGTAGTAAAATTGACAATACCTTTGAAAATACCCAAGAGGAGCTAGATATAAGCCACAACCATATAAAAACGAGGTGGATAAGGCATTAGATCGAGCTTTTAATTATGCAAAGAAAGCCGAAGAGTTTGCTTCTATAGATCGCAAAACTTTAGCCACATATCACTAACATTACTGCTTGGCTAAATGATAATATGAGGTTTATGTGTTTAACAAGCACAAAAAGCAGGCTAATCTTCCAAATAGAGAACTACTGCAAATTAATACCAAATACGAAAAAGTATGCTAGACATCGTTTTATTTGCCCTTAGCTCCCCATCTGCTGACTTCTCCATCTCCCCATCGATTAACTTGGTGCGAGCAAACTCTAAGTGTGTACAAAGACATGGCCAACATGGCCACACGTCAGTCTTAGCTATGGGTATTCAACCGAAGATGATATCAATGGCTACGTCTAATATTGATGGAACAACGGCTTTAGATGAGGATGTAGAATTGAGTGATGAAGAGTTAGGATTAATAGCTGGTGCGTCAAGAGTTGCCACAAGCAAGTGTTCAGATGTCTTCGTAAATGGTCAACAAATAATATCTCTTGATTCTGTTCTGCGATATGAGAACAACCACCAAGGACTAATTGACTACATCAAGAGACAATTTGGAGGTTCTATTTCAGATCTAGTAGCCGGAGAACTATCGCAGCATCTTAGAGCCGTAGCTCCCAGAGTGATAAAAGGTGAACGTGGGGGCTTTAAAATCAACCTTAATAATGGTCAGGTTTGCTATGAGGATACTCCGTGTCCATTTTGAGGTTATTATCACTGACATTAACCCCATAAAACCCTGTTTTGGCACATTCAGTAGCTGACAAAATTTCAGAAATAAACGTAAAAATAAGGGTTTTATCCATCGTCACTTTTGGAGTATTTAGCATTCGTTTAATAGCGATTACCCAATAGCAGCTAGCACCGGAATGATTCGAGCCGTTGGTATTACTAAAGCTATCGCGTTTCCCGATAAGAGTGAAGTACATCTCAAAACCTCACCCCCAACCCCTCTCCTTGCTAAGGAGAGGGGAGATAAAGCACAGCTTTATCGGGGTGAGGTAATCGCGCTCACCTCAGTTGCTTAGGAAACGCTATAATTCTCCAGAAGCATTTGTCACCGATAGAATTGAGCAAGGCTTACAAAAGCAAAATGCGGAACTACCAGAACTAGGCTTTGACCAAACCTGCTTAAGTAGTAACCCAGTTAAAGATCGAAGTGAACAACTTAAAATTTACTGTAAGGGGGGAAGCTCAACTTAAAGAAGAAGGTTTAAAAAAGTCGCACACGGTACTAAAAGGATAATACTGAAGGAAGCAAATCTTCAACCAATCGCAATAACTCATAACTTATCCCCGCAGTCCCCTGAAATAAACCAGGATTAAACACAGAACTTGGCAATTTCAAAAACTGATAACCTCCAGCAAGTTGAGCATCATTTACTATACAAGAAGCTCTTATAAGTGCCTCTTCTCGTAACTTTGGGCGGTCAAGTTTTTGTGCAGCTAATAATAGCATCTCTATCTTGCCAAAATTACCGCACTCAATAGAATCTACATCAATCAAATCATTGGTGCGTGTAGTTCTTAAAACTAATTCTAATTCTTGATAAACATCATTTGTATTTAAAATAGATAAACTAGCTAAACGCGCTAAAAGTATTTCCCCTGCAATATCAAACCTGCTGGATTGAATATTTTCTTTTGGTTGTTGTAGAAACACACTCCGCTCATAAGTAATTGCTGCCTTTGCTGATGCTAAATAGGTTGAATCTGCGGTGACAGCATAGAGTCTGAGTAGAGCATAAGCAATTCCCCCTGCACCATGAAAGAAACCCGGATATTGCCCTTGTTGTAAAATATTCCAAGCTTGGGGTATTCCTGCCACCTTCACATGATGGTTTAATAAATGCTGACCGCAGTTAATAGCCCGTTCTAGAATCTTTGGCTCTTGAGTGTGCTGATAGAGGGACAACAACCCCAAAATAGCCCCAGATGCCCCATAAATAATATCAAATTGCTGGTCAGCCGCAATCAATTCGGGGGTAATGAGATTAGCAATCCCCACTGCATCTTCCATAAGTGCAGGTTCCTTAAGAAATTGGCTAATTGTTACCAAACCGTAAATGAGGGAACCTAAACCCATACCACCCCCAATTCCTTGTCTGACAAATCTGCGATGGGACTCAAAATCAAATGTCTGTAAAAACTTGCGGATAGAAAACAACGCTCCCATCACCAATTCTCGGAACTGGTTTGTTCCCCTCACATAATCCAAAGCTGCCAAAAATAGAGCAATACCGCTATTACCGTTGTAGAGATTGTCACCCAAAGGTTCAAACTGAAAGCACTTAGCATTGGGAAAGTAGTTAAAACCAATCCACTGGACACTACCATCACTTCCCCAAATTGCCCGTGCTTGAATTTCCTCTGCCAGTCGCGTTGCTTCTTGAAGTAACTGTTCTTTTGTCAAAGAAACTAGGCGATCGCTCTGACTTTTCACAGAATCTGGAGGGATTGAATCTCTCTGTAAATTTATTGACTTACCTGGGGCATAAAAACACCCTTTAATAATATCTACTTGTCGCGCCAAATCTGCTTCACTCAAGTTTTCTAGCTGAGTCTGCACAGTTTTGTAACTTGGCTCCTGGAAATACTCTGCAATAGATTCCCCTGGCTCTAACACCAGTTCATCGCTGCCAGGACAAGCACTAAAATAGGGAATATCTAACTGCTCCATTGCCTGGAGTTCCTTTGATAAAATCCCCCAATAGTGAGGTTTTTCGTCAACAACTAGAAAGGCTCGACTTAGGTGATCAATTTCTATACTTCTATCAATTCCATTACGCAGCCATTTTGGGGATTGAATGTGTTGTAAAATTTTTGCATAAAGCTGCGACATCCTAAACATAAATCGTACCTGCACATTTTGCAATGCCGCCAAAGGGCTATTCTCAGCTAGTAAAATATGCTGCCGGGAGATTAACAAACGATACATCTGCTCAAATCCCCACACGATTTCATCAAGATAGTCGCCAGATTCCAGAGGTATACCATCTAACATGGGTACGTTTGTTAGTGCAGGAGAGGGATGATTCTGACATCTGCTTAGGGCATTGTTTTGATAGGCAATGCAGCCATTTTCTAGAAAATCCCAACGAGGCAGAAGTCCGGTACGGACTACAGAATCCCAGAATTGTTTACCTACTATTTCCTCAACTTCCGTTACTTGGGGAAAGTCTGCCATCAGTTTTGCTTCTGGTTGCATGAGGGTTTCCATATCCACCAGGACAAAATGTTCTCCATTGGCGACTAAATTCTCATGGTGACAGTCAGTTACTCTTAAGATATGCAGTAAACACAATAGCATTCCCGATCGCTGGTAAAACCGTTGTGCTGCTGCTTGGTCTTTACAGGGTAGATGCTCAACATATTCTACCCAACCATAATCAGAGCGATCGCATATTTTCAAAACTTTGAAAGGTAAGGAAATATCCTGCTGATTGCACCAATCTAAGAACTGAGTAAAAGCTACTTCTGCCCCTAAACCTTTGGGTTTATATACTAGTTTTAGTCCCGACTCAAAGGTAAGGGCAATTACCGTTCTTCCTTGATGATGGGGATCGGAAAGGGAAGGCTTAATGTCAATGACTTTTCTTAGATGAGACTGGGATGGTGAAAATATTTGCTGAATTGCTGCAATATCTGCTTGCAGACGCTGGAGAAAATCTGCTATTGCTTCCACCCAAAAATCAATAGCAGTTGCCATTAAGCGTCCTAAAACGGGATATTGCTGGAAAAACCTTAACATTCCATCTTCTAAGAGGTTCTCCACAAAAGTATTGTATTCATCTTGAGGAGTAGTCTGGTTTTGTAATTGTATTTCCATCAGGGCAACAGAACGGGAATATTCTGCTGTCAAAGTTTTAGCACTGAGATTGAGTAGTTTTTCCAACAAGCTACACTCAAAAGTGAGGTAAGCGGACTTAGAGAGTATTTTTAAAGGTAGATGCTCGTCAGATAGGGAATTAGTACCCAGACGAGTTAATAACTGCTGTCGTGCCACAGAGATTGCCGGTAGCAATAGTTCTTGAAATGCTAAGGTTTGCGGATTAATCGGAGTCAATGATGGGGGATGAAAATTAGAAGCGGTTTCAATTATCGCCCTCAAAGTCTTTGCCCAAACTGGTAAAATTTGGCTATCCACCACAGGGAGCGATCGCAAAGCCTGCTGTACTTGCTCAACATCTAACCCGTCCCAAAGTAGCCGCTTCTGGAATTTTTCCCAGTTTCCGTGAGCACTTACCTTACACCACCCTTGAAGACGCGATGTTATCTGTTGTTCGCTATCAGTAACTTGTAACTCTTTGCCCAGACGTTCAGATAAACAGCTAGCTTGAGCAATAATCTGTGTTAAGTCAGATATTTTAACTTTCATTTTTCACGAAACATTCCTTGTGCGATCGCTATGCAGGGAAAAATTTTTTGGTTTATCAATATTCCCAAAATTTACGTAAATAATAAATTGTTATTAACATTTTAACGCTTACTACGTACCCCACGACATCAACACTGAGTATTACACATTTGTCAATCATGTATTTTTTTGCTGTATTTAATATGATGTCTTGATAATTAACATTAATCAAAATATCGCAACCCTGGTAGAGACGTTCCGGCGGAACGTCTTTACATTGTAAGTAATTTACCGGACATGATTTAACTTCATCACTTAGTATATTCCGAGAGAGATTATTATCCCAACAAATCAACAGATATACTGATATATTTGCCACCAAACCACAGTACTTAAGTATTTTCAAGTAATGACTTTCATCTGCAAATAATTGTTTAAAAAAATAATCCTAAAGTATTGGCATTTACCTGGGTGTAAAGATTAACCTGGGTATATTCGCTTTTAATAAAATATCCAAAAATCACAAAACATGGCTAAAGTTATTGTCACCGGCGCGGCAGGGTTTATTGGTTCTCATCTTACAGAAATATTGCTGAAACAAGGCGATGAAGTAATTGGAATTGATGAGTTTAACGATTACTACGACCCCACTTTAAAACGCAAGAATGTTGCACACTTACATTGGTCTCCAGACTTTGAATTAATTGAAGGAAATATTCAGTTTTTAGATTGGCAAACACTCCTCAAAGATGTTGAAGTAGTTTACCATCAGGCGGCGCAGGCGGGAGTACGTGCTAGTTGGGGTCAAGGTTTCCGTGCTTATACTGAACGAAACATCAGCTCTACCCAAATTTTATTGGAAGCGGCAAAGGATGCTAAACACCTGAAACGGTTAGTATTTGCTTCAACTTCTAGCGTGTATGGTGACGCGGAAACTCTACCCACCCATGAGGGAATTTCTCCGGCACCGGTTTCACCTTACGGTATTACTAAGTTAGCAGCGGAAAGGTTGTGTGGACTGTATCAAAAAAACTTTGGCGTGCCTTTTGTGGCGTTGCGGTATTTCACAGTTTACGGTCCCAGACAGCGCCCAGATATGGCGTTTCATAAGTTCTTCAAATCGATTTTGCAGGATGAAGCGATTCCGATTTACGGTGATGGGTTGCAAACGCGGGACTTTACTTTTATTAGTGATGCTGTTGCCGCTAATTTAGCCGCTGCCACTGTACCGGAAGCTGTGGGTGAGATTTTTAATATTGGTGGTGGTAGCAGGGTGGTGTTAAAAGAAGTGTTGGACACGATGGAGGAAATTGTCGGCAAACCGATTAAGAGGAACCATATTGAAAAAGCGATGGGAGATGCGCGTCACACGGCAGCGGATGTATCGAAGGCACAGAGAATTTTAGGATATCAGCCAAAAGTTTCCCTCAGAGAAGGTTTGATACAGGAGTGGGAGTGGGTGAAAGCGTTGTATTAACCCAGGTATTGCATAATGTGCGATGAATCGTAGAGACGTAACACTGCTACGTCTTTACCTATGACTCTGGAGATGTCTAAGAGGGTGTTTATAAATTCGGCAAAAAACCTAATTTGTCATGCTTCACTGCGCTATAGCTCCGTTCAGAGATGCTGAACGGAGCTTCAAACCATAGATTCTTCGTTCCTCAGAATGACAGATTTTATTTATAAACACCCTCTAATAGACATCGACCGAATTGAACTATCCGTTGCCCCAAACCTTGATTAGACGTAGCACTGCTACGTCTCTACATTGTTTTATGAAGATGTCTAATGTGGGATGAATCGTAGAGACGTGACCGTGGAACGTCTTTTTATAAGTAATATTTTTTAACCAAAGTTAATATTTACCACAGCCAGAGTGCTTTGTGCGGTAATTTTTATTCATAAATCGGACTATTAATAAACTTTTAAGTAAGAAATGCACCCTGAAAGTAAGAATTCATGCACAACTGTAATTCTTCGGTTCAAATTGTCCACTTACTTAAACCGGAGCAAAAGCCCCTGGTGGAATTGCCACAAGCTGAGGAGTTGATAAGCAGGTTCCCTGTCTGTACCAAATACCCTCAACCTCAAATGCCTCAAAATGGGTTGTTAAAATTGCCCAAGCTTGCTCGTTGAGTCCAGCAGAGTAAGTCCATGTAAACTCACTATTGGTATTTAGTCTTTGTTCTAGCTCTGCCAAATCTTCAGGAAGCCAAAATTGAGTCATTACTCTTTGGGTAGCAACCTCCGGGGGTGTATTTAACATGTCAGCCATTGGTTGGTTGACTATGATTTGCTTGCGATTGTCTTGTCTGACAATGCTAATTGGACGCTCGTTTTCAGCTGCTGCAACCATTCGGTACAATAACCCTTTTGGGATATGCACTTGGCTGCAAAAGACTGCACCCCCAGAATGCAAAATACGTTCGGCAGTTTCTGAGGGTGTGGGGGCACCAGACGAAGACATCCACCCGAAAAATTCGATTGGATTTTTACAGCCCCTCCATTTAATTCGCACCTTACCGTTTAGTTTTGCCGCAGTTTCGCTGAGAGCATCTCCGTAGCTTTGGGCAAGGTTGGTAGCATCTCGCTTTGTGGGAGCAAGGATGGAAACTCCCTCGTGGGACATCTTATAGTTCCAGCCCGGTAGGTTCAATATCCGAAGAATACTTGTGCTCATCTTCTTTTATACTTTCAGACTCTTTAGATATATTTACACCCCGAAAATCGGAAAACACGGAAATTTTGAAAGTTTCTTGCCAAATTATTTTCCGCTCTTCTTCAGGAATACCTAAAGCCGACGTGATGATGGCAAAGTCTCCTGGTGTCGGTAGTACTTCGGCTTTGGCGATCGCTCGCAAGTTTTTTACTCCACAACCCTTAAGTTTTGTCATGTTTACCTGAACTACCTCAGCAATTGTTTTTGGACGAGCAGGTTCGGGAATTACTGTATGGACACCTGTTCTTTTGCCTAGCCACTCACGCGTCATCTCTTCTAATGCGTCGCTTTGAGATACACCTTCACGAGCGCAGATGCTTTTAAATTCCCGCGCTAAATCTATCGGAATGTAGCCGCTAACCTGCTTGTAGTCGTCAGAACGTCTTCTGTCAGTCATAATTTGAACTTCTCAACACTACTCCTACCTTTTATTTTCTCTCATGACATCTCAAAAGCAGGACAATTTTGTTAGTCATTTTTAAATGACATATTGACAAATAAAAATGACAAGCTTAAGATTAAGGTGTGAGGCGCTAGGTTACTTAAGCGGAAGAATCAAAAAAGGCAGATAACCCCAAAAGCTAGCTTTTAATTTCAGCTAAAGAATCCAAGGGTTTTTGTCCCTCTTCTTTTTCAGAACGTATTATAACACATATTTAGCAACATCACACAACTGAAAAATCTGTAGACGAAATCCCTCTGAGGTAAATCGGCGTTACCTGGAGTTTGAACTTATTCAAGTATCGATTTGACCAAAATCATGACCCAATTAACTTTTGACCACTTCGTCCATCCTCTATCAAACTTTCCCCAAATTGTCAATAACAATGGTGATGAGCCAATGTTAGATATGTACACTATGGCGGGAGTAGTGCTTTACACCGCTTGTGCAAATAATAATCTCAAGGCAAGTGAAAATACAGTGTTAAAATCAGCAATTGAGACGGGATTGGTGGATGTTCATTTGTTATTTGAGCGTTGCAAAACTGGTGATAGAGCCGCAATTTTACAGATGATTTCTTTGATAGTCTCTGGACTGGAAACAAATATTGAAAAGCTTAAGCTGATGTAAAAAAACACAGTTTGAGGATGGATTAAGAGCGCATAGGATCAAAAGGCAGAGGCATTTAAATTAATGTCTCTGTTTTTATTATGTTTTAAGCACGCTTTGTGATTACTACGAATCCCCAATACGCGAAAGTTAAAAAGAATAGACATAGGAGTGAAAACAATGTAGAGACGTAGCAGTGCAACGTCTCTACAAGCGTTCTGGATAACGCATATTTAATTTGCTACGAATTAATGAAATGTTTTACTTAGTTCCTCCATTTTATTAGCCAGTTCTACGTCGAGGTTGCTGATGACATTACCTAAATCGTAGGTCATCAGATCAACCTGAACCAAGTTGTAAATGTTCAACCATATAGGATGATGTTCTATTTTCTCGGTATAGATAGCGACGCTAACCATCCAACCCATTGCTTGAGCAAAGGTACTAAATTTATATTCTTTGTGCAATTTACCTTCTTTTACTGTCCAACCGGGCAGATTGGAGATTGCATTTTGTAGTTCTACTTCGTTTAGCTTGTATCCTGGCATTAGAGACTTCCAAAAAATAAGTTATCCCAAATTATTTTAAGACTTATACCATGTCCGTTTAATTGACATTAATAAAAAAAATCCGAAATCCTTGTAGAGACGTAGCATTGCTACGTCTCTACATTATATGTAATCTAGCACGGACATGATATTATAATACCAATTATATGTGAGGCTGCACATACAGCAGATTGCGTTATTATTAAATACACGTAGAGACGTTCCGCCGGAACGTCTCAGAGCGGGTTTTGGGTTTTACGCATGTACCTCCTAAGGAGTGAAATCTGCACATAACGCCCACAGAAAGAGAAGCCTGGGGCTACACAAACGAGAGCCCACCTGCGCGGGCTAAATTAGGCGCATCTTCATACAGAAATGGTATAAGTTGAAGTATGTCATTTCCACTCGCCTTGAAGTGTAAATCCTGCCCAATAATATGGGGCAGCATAGTTCTTATTTTTTAACATTTCTATTTGTGCTTGCCTTAAAGCTGCCGCAGGTTTTAATTTGTCTTGCAACATCTTCTGATAAAATTTTGTCATCAATTCTGATGTGGCTTCGTCATCGACACTCCACAAGCTGACGACGACTCGCGGGCTACCTGCATACATGAAGCCTCTTGTCAATCCTACCAATCCTTCTCCTTTGATTTCTTTGCCTAAACCTGTTTCGCAAGCACTGAGGACGATTAATTCTGCTGGCAAGTTGAGGTTAAATATATCGTGAAGTCGTAAAAAACCGTTTTGCGGCATTCCTTTGTTGTCAAACAGCGACAGCACTACCCCAGACAATTCTGGTTGCGTGCTATTAATGATGCCGTGTGTTGCAAAATGCACAATTCGGTATTGACTAAGTTCGGGACTGGTTGCGATCGCTCGACTAGCGGCAAAGTCAAAAGCCTCTTTACGTAAGGCATTGGGAACTAAAATTAAAATGCGGTCGGCTTCGCTGCGCGTAAATGGTAAGCGATTAAATGTTACGCCTACATTTCTTGCAGATCTTGATAAATCGAGGTCGTTGACATTACGTTTGTCTACTGCCTGTTTTTGTGGTAATTTTAAACGTGGATCGTCACTGCTAAAAACTGGATCGGCAAGAATTGCGATCGCTTTCGGTGCTGGTTGACGGTTATTTACTTCTTTGCGTAAAACTGCTAAAGTAGATACCGAGGGTAAATATACTATTTCGTGTTCAACTAATAAAGGCGTTGATTGTGTCTTTCCTGTTTGGTCTTTCGGGTTCGGCAATGCTCCAAACGGCAAATACTGCAACGCACCATCACTAACAATCACTAAACGCTTATTTCCCAACTCTTTCGCGACTCTTTGCAAAAGCATCTGACTCAGTTTGCTTGCGACTTCCACATCTGTAGGTGAATTGGAATTAGATACCACCGACATTCTTCTGTGTTTCTTCAGCGATTGATAAAATTGCTTTGCGGTAGTTTCTATTTCTGCACGTTTAGGTAATTCGTAACTGGTAATGCTTGTTTTACTGACTGCCCAAAGATAACTGCGTTCTTCGCCTAGAGAATATTCTAAAACTAGGGTATCGTTATCAAGTAACTGCTGCTGTTGTGCTAATGTAAGAGACTGAGGTTGTGTAAGTGCAGCGTAACGGGGACTTGAGCTTCTAATTTGTGCTTTGACTTGTCGATATTGTTCTAAAAGCGCAGAAATTTCTTTTTGTAGCGCTTGCAGTTGCGCTTCTGTATTTGGTTTGCTAGATAATTGAATTTGGCGTTTTTCCGTAGCGTCTAATTTTTGCTGCAAGTTGCGTTCAAGTTCTAGCAACTTCGGATCTACACCTTGACGAATATCAGCGTTAGCTTCATTCAACAATTCTACCAGACTGCGGGCGCGAGCGCGTTCACTAACTTGTAGCGCCAAAGCGTTGTATCCTTTATCTGGCTGCTGTTTGTGCGATCGCATCAATAAGTCGATGTAAAACTGATAATATTTCTGTATCGAGGCAAAATACGAGCTTCGCAAATCTTGACTGGTAACGTTAGTGCGGATATCTTCAACGATCGCTATCACTGATTCTATTTGCTTTTGCGCTACTTTGAAGTTGTTGCGATCGCGTTCGGTGACAGCAATATTATAAAGCGTATCTGCAACACCTGTGCGATCGCCTAACTTTTGCCGCAACTTTATTTCCTGATTGTAAAAGTTAATTGCCTTCTCTGGCTGCTTTAATGAATTGTAAGCTTTGCCAATATTGCCTAAAGCGTTAGCTTCTGCTATGGGAATGCCGATTTTGGCAAATCTAGATGCTGCATCTTGTAAGGTATTTATCGCTTTTTGAGAATCACCTGATGCTAGATACACCCTTCCAATAAAAGCATAAGCTGAAGCTTCACTAAAGCTGCTTTGTTGCTTCTGAGATAATAAAAGTCCTTGTTTGGCAACTTCCAGCGCTTTCGGATAATCTTTTAAAGATTCATAAACTCTAATTACCCCAGTGAGTGTAGCAAATTCTTTAAACACATCTTTTTGTTCGCGCCACAATTTCAGTGCTCGATTGTAGTATTCTAGTGACTTGGGATAATATAAAGCAATGTGGTAAACTGTACCTATATTATCAAGAGTTTGCGCTTCGAGAGTGCGATCGCCTATTTTTTGAAATATTTCCAATGCTTGGGCGTAAGTATCAATACTCAGTTGATAATCTCCTAACTCTCTGTATACTTGAGCAATACTTTTCAAACTCTTCGCAACTCCCGAACGATCCTGTACTTGACGCTGGAGAGTTAATGCTTGATTATATGTATCTAGCGCTTTCTGATAGTCACCGAATGATTGATAAATATCGCCAATACTATCAAGGGTGAAAGCTTCTCTTGCGCGATCTTGACTAGCACGTTGAAGTACCAAAGCTTGATTTAAAGATTCCAGAGCTTTTTGTTTATCCCCCAATTCATCATACACTAAACTAATTGCCGTTAAAACTTCCGCTTCCCCGTAACGATTTCCGGCTTTTTGTAAAATAATACGTGCATTATTGAAGTATGAAATCGATGAAGGATAATCGCCTAAAGATTTGTAACTAGCTGCAATACCGATGAGAGTTTGCGATTGTTGAGAAAGATTAAAGACAAGGGCAGCTCCAGTCAGACTTCCCTGGGCTTGTTGTTTCAGTTTCAAAGCTTGATTGAACGAGTTAAGTGACTGCTGATTTTCACCTAATGAAAGATAAATCAAGCCAATTCTATCATAAATCTCAGCTTGTCCGCTAATATCTTTTCTCGAACGTTGAATTTCCAATGCTTGATTTAAGATTGGTAAAGCTTTTTGCGACTCACCTAATGTAGTGTAAACTAGAGCGATCGCATTGAGTGTACTAGCTTGAGAGGCAGCATCTTTTGTGGTACGCTGAATTTCTAAGGCTTGATTGTAGGCATTGAGTGCTTTTTGAGTTTCCCCTAAACTAAAGTAAACTCCACCAGTACCGACTAGCGTCATCGCTGCAAAATCAAGTTTTTTCTCACGTTGAAATAATGACAGCGCTTGGTTGTAAGATTGTAATGCCTTTTGCTTATCGCCCAAATTCCAGTAAGCACCAGCAACAGACGAAAGCATCACAGCTTCACCAAAACTATCTTTGAGTTCCCGTCTGATAACTAAAGCTTGATTGTAATATTCGAGTGCTTTTTGGTTTTGGGAAATTGTATAGTAAAGAGTGCCGATGCTTAAAAGTGTAGTAGCTTCAGAATTGCGATCGCCTATTTTTCGCCAAATTAAAAGCGCTTGAGAGTAAAGTGCGATCGCTTTTTGTCGAGATTCTCCCGTACCTTGCTGCAAAAGCTTCTGTGCTTCATCTAACAGTTGCTGTCCCTGAGCGGATTCTGGGGAATTATTTTGCGATTGAGCAATTTTCACACCTGGGACAGATGCGATCGCCACTACTGGATGCGACAACATCAGAATGCTCACAATCGCCGCGAAAGAACGATGAATCAGCATTCTATCACTTTTAATTTTGGGGTTTATCACCGTAATTATACCTTATATAGATACTTTCTCACGTTGTATAAGTCAGATTAGCACCTATGTAGCCACTATCTTGGCACTGTTACATATTTGAGAACATTAGACATCTCCAAAAAAATGTAGAGACGTAGCATTGCTACGTCTGTTGAGGTTGTGGGTAACGCATAATTAATTTATGTCGATGTCTATTAGACATCTCCAAAAAAATGTAGAGACGTAGCATTGCTACGTCTGTTGAGGTTGTGGGTAACGCATAATTAATTTATGTCGATGTCTATTAGACATCTCCAGATTCATACGTAAAGACGTTCCGCCGGAACGTCTCTACAAGGGTTTCGGGTAACGCATAGTTCATTTCTAGAGATGTCTATTAGGCATCTCCGGAAAAAATGTAGAGACGTAGCAATGCTACGTCTGTTGAGGTTGTGGGCAACGCATAATTAATTTATGTCGATGTCTATTAGACATCTCCGGAAAAATGTAGAGACGTAGCAATGCTACGTCTGTTGAGGTTGTGGGTAACGCATAATTAATTTATGTCGATGTCTATTAGGCATCTCCAGATTCATACGTAAAGACGTTCCGCCGGAACGTCTCTACAAGGGTTTGGGGCAACGCATAATTAATTTATGTCGATGTCTATTAGGCATTTCCGGAAAAGAGGTAAAGACGTAGCAGTGCTACGTCTCTACAAGGGTTTGGGGTAATGCATAATTAATTTATGGAGATGTCTATATCAAGCGGCGTTGTAAATTAATAGTAACATCACCGAAAAATTGACCGTCGCTCGTGCGAAAATTAAGAAAAATAGATTAAAAATGCTTACTGCTTCAGAAACTCCTATTCTTACAGCAATCGTGCTGGTTTTTTTCGGTATTTTGGCTTGGGGCTTTTATCGCGCCAGACCATTTGGTAAACTCGGCATCTTAGCTTGGTTGCAGTCTGTGGTGTTGATGACTCCTTGGCTGTTGTTTTTTGGCTTGTTCGCTGCCGGGATTTACATCAATATAGTCGGTGTGTTATTTTTATTAGTTGGATCGACTGTCTTATACATCTTTTTGGGAAGAAAATTGCGAGCAGCTGGACAAGATGCGATTCTCAAACAACGTGCGACAGAAAGATTAGCCGCTACCCTAGCAACAGAAACTCTACAAAATGCAGCAGTGAATGCGGAATTAAAGCTGGAAGATCCGCCAATTCCGGAAGAGGAATTGAACGCAATTAAAGGTATTTTCGGTTTAGATACATTTTTTGCCATAGAAGCGATCGCTTATCAACAAGGAGCGATTTTCAAAGGTAATCTGCGGGGAGAACCAGAAGAAGTTCACAATCGTCTCACCATCAGTTTACAAGAACGTCTGGGCGATAAATATCGCTTGTTCCTCGTCGAAAACCAAGAGGGCAAACCTGTAATTATCGTCTTACCCAGTAGCAATGACCCGCGTCCATTAACAGTATCACAAAAAATCTTTGCTGGTATTTTATTTCTAGCAACGATCGCCACCTGTTTAGAAGCTAGCGGTTTACTATTAAGATTTGATTTATTTGAGAATCCATCCCGCTTTGCTGAAACCTTACCCATCGGTGGAGGTATTTTGGCGATTTTGCTAATTCACGAAATCGGTCATTGGTTAATAGCACGTCGTCACCAAATCCGTTTAAGTTTACCATTCTTTCTTCCCGCCGTGCAGATTGGCTCATTTGGGGCAATTACTCGGTTTGAATCTTTATTACCCAATCGCAAGATATTATTCGATATTGCCATAGCAGGTCCAGCCGCAGGTGGAATTACTTCTTTGGTAACATTGATAATAGGCTTGCTACTTTCTCATCAGGGTAGCTTGTTTCAATTACCAAGCGAGTTTTTCCAAGGTTCGATTTTGGTAGGAAGCTTGGCGCGGATAATTCTCGGTTCTGCGTTACAATCATCTGTGGTAGATATTCATCCTTTAGTGGTGATTGGCTGGTTAGGATTGGTCATCACTGCGATAAACTTAATGCCAGCCGGTGTATTAGATGGTGGACGCATTGTCCAAGGGATTTACGGACGCAAAACCGCAGCAAGAGTCACAATCGCAACTTTAATTGTTTTAGGAATAGCATCTTTAGCGAATCCCCTTGCAATGTATTGGGCTATCGTGATTCTATTTTTACAAAGGGATTTAGAACGTCCCAGCTTGAACGAAATCACCGAACCCGACGACGCCCGCGCTGCCTTGGGTCTTTTAGCCTTATTCTTGATGATAGCTACCCTTTTACCTTTAACTCCCGCTTTGGCTGGACGTTTGGGAATTGGGGGGTAATAGGTGACAACAGCGTTCTCAATGTCTCTGTCTTTGAATACTGTTCGGCTGGGGTAGCCTGCGAAGTTTGTTTACGATTTCTCGTTCACGATGAACAGTATGCGTAAATCCTTGATGTCGGCTGACTATAGCTTGTTTAAATAACTCTTCAACCCTTGAATATAGAGAACTTTGGTTCTTTTTTAAACTAATGATGTAATCTCCTCCCTAGTCTTTAATTAACTTATTAACGTAAAATTAAATAGGACTTACGCATGGACTACGTATTTCCGTCATTGCGACGCAAGGAAGCAATCTCAAAGTCTTGTTTTCTCGTAACGAGTGCGTAAGTCCTATTAAATTAAATTAGAGCATGATTCAACCATGACGCAAGCACTACAAAAACTATTTACATTCGATGAATTTGTAGAATTTTTACAATTTCAAAATGAAAATATTTGCTACGAATTATATGACGGAAATATTATTCAAATGCCTCAACCAAAAGGAAAACATGAAGAAATTATTGCTTTTTTAACAGCAATTTTCGGATATGAATTTGTAAGACTTAACCTTAAATACGGCATATCGAATAAAGGATTATTGAAGCCTGAAAATAAACAATCTGGATACTTTCCAGATATTCTTGTATTAAATCTCTCCAATTTAGTAAACGAACCACGCTGGCAAGAAGAGTCTATAGTCAGTAACCCTGAGTCAATACCTTTGGTAATTGAAGTGGTTAGTACTAATTGGAGAGATGATTATCTCAAAAAACTTGCCGATTATGTTCGCGTAGCGTCTCGAAGAGAGGAAATGGGAATACGCGAATACTGGATTGTAGATTATGGTGCTTTTGCTAATAAATCACTGATAGGAGAAGATAAACAGCCAACTATTACTATTTATTCTTTCAATGATGAAGGTGAATATCAAGGTAAACAATTTAGAGGAAATGACCGCATAGAATCACCTACATTGCCGATAAAATGATTGATTTACTCCGACAGCACAGAACAGATACAACAAGAAGAAATATGAATAAAATTATTGGAGTTGAGGATTTTTTAAAGTATCTTGAGCAAAAACTGACATGTCCTTAAAAGAAAGTTTAAAGTATTGTACCCAATAGACATCTCCAGAAATGAATTATGCGTTGCCCGAAACCCTTGTAGAGACGTAGCACTGCTACGTCTTTACCTCTTTTCCAACAGATGTCTAATTATTTCTTTTGTTTAAATCCCGCTATCAACTCCCAACTAATACCATTTCTGCATGAAGATGCACCTAATTTAGCCCACGCAGGTGGGCTTTGTTCGTTTAGCCCCAGGCTTTCAGCCTAAGGGCAATAAAGCGCAGCCTCACATAGAATTAGTATAAGTGGTTATGCAAAAATATCTATGTCATTGCGAACGAAGTGTTCGCGGAGCGTCTCGAAGAGAAGCAATCTCAAACCCCTGCGATTGCGTCATTCCGCTTCGCTCCATTCGCAATGACAAATGTATGTTTAATTTTGCATAACTACTTAACAACTCTCCTCAACCTTTCCAACCTGCGAGTAAATTCGGATACGCTTTTGGTGTGGGGAAAAGCTTCCCAAAGCTCGTTTGACGTTGTGGGGGTTTCTCCTTGGCAAGGTTCCATAAAGTTTCGTAAAAGAAAAAGGATACACCTGCAAACTTACGATCGCGTACACTCTGCACTTGTGTTTCAATTTGTTGCATCGGCACAAATCGACCTTTCAAACCTGATAGAATGCCAATACTTACGGGAATGTGGCTGCGTGCTGCTTTGACTTCTGGATATTCTAATTCGCTGTTAAAGACATTCAAGTCATTCCGGTATATCTGCAAAACTAATTCTTCAATTAGTCCCATGCGTTCCCACTTCTGCCAATCTGCTAAAAAGAAGTCATAAGAAAAGCGTTGGGGATTAGGTGCAATGGAAACGATGCAATTCTTTTTCGTTGCTTTAATAGCTGTAAATACCCGCTTCATATAGTTGGTGATTTTGTTTGCTCGCCAACTTAGCCATTCTGGATTCTTAAAGTCTGTTGGTGGAACTTTGCCATTATGCTCTTTTTTGTAGAGTGCAACAGTATAGGCATCATATCCCAATTCTGATGGTAAACCAAAATGGTCATCAAATTGAATGCCGTCGATGTTGTAATTTCTGACAATTTCGACGATTAAGTTTTGGATAAATTGCTGTACTTCTGGGTGAAAGGGATTCAACCAAACGCGATCGTGAGTACCTTCTTTAAGAATTTGCGTACCGTTAGCGCGATTTGTCAGCCATTGGGGATGACGTTTAGCTAATTGGGAATCAGCCGGTGCCATAAAGCCAAATTCAAACCAGGGAATGACTGTTAAGCCTTTTTGGTGTCCGACATCGACAACTTCTTTGAGCATATCACGTCGTTGTAATCCTGGTGTCGGATCGAGCGATCGCCCAATTACACTTTGCGCTACCTTACTAGGATATAACGTCCAGCCCCAATTCCAAACAGTGGGATATACAGTATTAAAGTTTAACTCATCTAGGCGTTGCAAAGCTTTATTCAGACGCGATCGCTCAAACAACACATCGCTATCAATATTAGTTAACCACACCCCCCGCAACTCCGCGCTTTTTCCCACAGACACATTTTGCGCGTTTAAAGGAAAAGACAACATCACTGCCGCTATTATACTTAAAGCTACCACCGCAGAAAAGAACGCCCTTTGTTTACTCACAAGCTTCATCATCTAGTTTCAGTAATTTAACACCCTCCGACTATTGCGTTATATCATGTCCGTTTAATTAACAGTCATAAAAACGTCGCAACCATCGTATTAGTGCCTCAAGATAGTTTTGAGGGTTTGTAGTAAGCACGAAGAGTGCTTGGGAAATAAGGACTTTAGTCCTTACTACGAACTTACTTACCCATCATTGCCGAACCTCTAAACAACAGTGTTAAAGTTAAAAGCGCTTTTCATACTCAAACACAGCATTAATCCCACATGAGTAAGTAGAAGTATTGTCCCCATTGTCACCATTTGTCGCAGAACAATTAGAGTTAGTGAATAAAGGTGCAGAACCACGCAGACGCAAATTATCGTTTATTCGGTAGTTAACACCCAATTGTAACGGGTCATCGGCAGTCAAAATCTTGACACCAGAAACAGAAATTCTCGGAGTAATATCAACTCCTGCCTCCGCTCCCAATTCCAGACTCGAAGAATTGCTGACTGCTGAAATAGTTGGGAATAAACGGAATTCACTTAAGCCAAATGCATTGCCAATCTGGTTAAAAGTTCCCTGAAGGTTAAGAGCAGAACCTGCGAGGTTGGCAAGTGCCAGGGTACTGTCCCCACTTCCCAGCGTGTTGACAAAGCTACCACCAAGTAAAGCGACAATTTCAGTTTCAGTACGATTAGGAGTGCTTGTTAATTCTAAATTTTGGTCAAGTTGGCTAGCCAAACCTTGAACAACTGCTTCTACTCGAATAGTTCTAATCGGTTCAAAGTTCGGAATGATACCATCATTGTCGTTGATTTCCGATGATACTGATGTGGTACTCACCCTAGTGGGAACAGCATCCAGCACCTTGGCTAATAGCCGGACATCTAGTGCAGGGTCAAGTCCTCTTTCTGGAGTAAAGGTTGCCGTCTGTTCATAACCACGAGCAAGGTTAAATTGGGTAGTATACAAATTCACACCCCCATTTCGGAGGGTAATAACTCCAGAGGGTAGCAAATTACCCAAAGAGCCGTTGATGATAAGCTTACCAGTAGCTCCAAAACTGATAAGAGGTGGACGGACAACTTTTACATTTTTAGCTAGCTCAAGCTCTAAATTACTAAATCTGGTCGTTGTCATAGTGCCGTTGTTGGCGTCTTTGTTTTGCTTCAGCGTTTTAGCAGAGGAGGGTGGAACGCTTACATTGTTATTTGTCGGCTGATTAGCGTTGGTAGATTCTGCTAACAAGACTTCACCATTTGTCAACTGTACTTTACCGCCAATTATTGGGCTAAGTGCAGCACCAGTAATTCTCACATCCCCGCTAGCACCACCTTGATACAATCCTTTGAGATTTAACGCCAACTGGTCAAGAGTAACCCTTAAGGGATTGCCTATTTTTACTTCCCGATTGGAAATAGGAATCTCTCCCGCAGCTGCTACCTTACCCCGGCTATAATTACCCTGGAGATTTTCCACTAAAATACTGTTAAAATTAAACAGCACTCTGCCGTTGACATCTGTCAGTTGTCCTGGCAAAGCTTGAGCCGAAAAAACACCATTGTTGATACTGGCACTTCCATTCACAATTGGATCTTGTCTTGTCCCCCGCACTCTTAAGTCTATTTCCCCCTGACCATTTTCCAACGCCACTTGGTTAGTAAACAGATTTAATAACGCTAATCCTTCATTTTTCACCTTTACATCTAGCTGAATTTCATTGCTATCTGGTGCTACTGATGCAAAAGGAAACTTGTAGGGAATGCTACCACTGATGTTGACTGGTTCTGGACCAGAAACCTTGAGTTGACTGCCAAAGTTAAGGCGCCCGTTAGCATAAGCAAAAGTTGCAGCTGCTGATTCTACCGGCTTTTGATTGAGAGTTCCTTCAGTAACTTGCAATTCCCCCCTAGCTTGGGGGTTCTTAGTACTGCCGGCTAAAGCTACTGAAGCGTCCAGATTACCTGTAAAACCAATTGGCAGTTTGACAAAATTATTCAGTATTCCTACGGGGAAATTATTAACTCGCAATTGACCGGATTGTTCTTCACTACCGATCGCACCTGTAAAAGCGATCAGTCTGTTTTGAGACTCCAGTCGTAAAGGTAACAATGTTAGAACGTTATTTTCCAAGCTACCTTCGGCAATTACTTTTTCGGCACTATAACAACGATCTATTTCTAAACATTGATTTTGTTTGTCTTTTGCACCCAAAACAAAGTTTTGACCATTCAAATCAAACTTCACAGCCAGTCCTTTTGCTGTACCTGTTTCCACAGCAACTTCACCGTTGAAAGTGCCAGTTAAATCTGCCAATGCTGGTAGAATAGAAGCATTCTCCTGCTCTTGTTTTTGTGCTAAAAGTGCATCAATTTCATAAAAGCGCTGGAGTTGCGTAAATAAAGGCTGGCTTGGTAAACCTTGTGGGATGGTGACTAAATCCGCAGCTTTACCATAAGTTGGTGCTTCGGAACCGCGTTGTAAATCTTGGATTTCAAATAACTCTGCTATAACCAAGACATCTTGAATGTTACCTTGATTAATGTTAACTTTACCTTGCAGTTGCGGTGTTTTGTCATTTTGCTTCAAAGTGCCGCTGAAAGCATAGCGACTGTTGCCTTTAGCAAATTCGCTATCTGAGAGTGTTGCGACACCATTGTTGTAGTTAAACTGAGCAAAAAAGCGATCGCCTTTAATTCTGCCAACTTCTGGTTTATCAATATTAATATTACCCGTTGTCGCATACGTTCGCTGATTAACCTGTAAATCTCCAGTTATCAATCCTGCGATGGCATTTGCACCTAAACGAATATTTGCTGGTGGACTTAATTTTAATACTTGCAATGGGAAATTATTGACTTGCACCGCCAAATTATCTCCTTGACTGCGACCAATTGCCGATGCTTGCTGCCACTGCACTACAAAGGATTCAGGACGATTATTTGCATCTAGGTTAAAAGCAATGCGATCTGTAGAGACGCGATTAATCGCGTCTCTACCTATTAGATCCAAATTTAAACCACGTCCCTGCACTGATTCAACTTTGCCACTCAACACTGGCTCAAAAGCCAAATTATTTACTACAAAGTCGCGTAAACTGAGTTGCCCTTGCACATTTGGCAAAGGCAACTTGCCGGTGACTTGTCCGCTAAAATCAGCCTTCCCTGCCAAGGCTACCGCATACGGCAACTTGAAAGGCAATTGTTGCAGATTGTAATTTTGTGCTTGTACATTCAGATTTAAATTAGTAATTTGCGGGATACTTGCGTTCGCGTTGACAAATATATCACCACTGACATTTAAATCGGGAGCCGTAGCTTTGACAATCGTCAGCTTTTGACCATTCCAGGCGATCGCAGCATTCAAAGGTTTCTCAAGTCCAGGAATCCCTTGAGATAATTGTACATCACCAGCCGCACGCACATCTGATAATTTGGGTGATACCACTGTTCCCGCTATTTGCAACTTACCGCCCAAATCCCCGCGTAATTGCTGATTAAAGCGGTTTAATTCTACACCCGAAGCCGCCACTAAAGCTTGATAGCGACCATTGGCAAGTTGAATATCTGAAGCTGTAACCGTCCCACCGGCAACATTTACCCGCGCTTGACCGGTAGCTTGAATATTTTGCCGCTGGGATGCTTCCAAACTTCCCGCTACATTAAATTGTCCGTTTAAATCACCTTGAAACTGCGATGGCACCTTTGCCAAACGCTGCAAAGGTACGTTATCTGCTATAATTTGAGCTTGATAGCGATTATTCGCAAGTTGAATATTTGATGCTGTAACCGTACCCTTGCCAAAATTCACCCTTGCTTGACCGGTAGCTTGAATATTTTGCCGCTGGGATGCTTCCAAACTTCCCGCTACATTAAATTGTCCGTTTAAATCACCTTGTAACTGTGGTGGTACTGATGGCAAACGCTGTAAAGGCACATTATTCGCTTGGACTTGCGCTTGATAGCGACCATTGGCAAGTTGAATATTCGCAGAGACGTTCCGGCGGAACGTCTCTACTGTACCCTTGCCAAAATTCACCCGCGCTTGACCGTTAGCTTGAATAGTTTCTGGTTGAAACGAACTTGCGCTACCTGCCACATTAAATTGACCATTTAAATCACCTTGGAACTGTGGTGGTACTGACGGCAAACGCTGCAAAGGCACATTATTTGCTTGGACTTGCGTCTGATACACCCCATTAGCAAGTTGAATATTTGATGCCGTAATTGTGCCATTTCCCACATTCACCCGTGCCTGACCAGTTGCTTGGATGGTTTCTGGTGTAATTGATTCGGCGTTTCCTGCCACCTGAAACTGCCCGTTTAACCTACCGCGAAAATCCTTAGCTGCGGGTGCCAATTGTTGCACAGGTACATCACTTGCCCGCACTTGTGCTTGATACACCCCATTCGCAAGTTGGATATTTGTAGCTGTAATCCCACCACCAACGGCTAAACGTGCATTGCCTGTTGCTTGGAGAGTTTTTATGCTAAAATTATCTCTGGTGGTTGCTATTTGGAATTTACCTGCTAAAGGTGCTTGTAAAATAGGTGGTGCCTTTTTCAGTACTCGTCCCAGTCGGACACCTTCTGCAATTAATTGAGCGGAAACGTTTTGCTCTTGGAGGTTGATGTTAGAAATTGCAACAGTACCACCACCAATTTGAACTTGTCCGTTTTCCGAGTCAATTTTGGCAATTTGAAACGGACCGGTAGTGCCGGATAATCTGAAACGACCGTTTAAATCTACCCCAGCAAGAGAGACATTTTGCAGTGGAGAGACGCGATTAATCGCGTCTGTACGTTCTTCTTTGTTTACAAACGGTTCTAACTGCACACCTTTAGTTTGAGCTACAGCTTGCCAACTTTGATTGGCAAAACTGCCCTTTGCGACTACTGTACCGCTAGCGACACTAGCAACCACATTGCGGAAAGAGACGCTTTTATCTGGTGCGATCGCTAATTGACCAGTTGTGGGATATGTAGCGCTTGGTGCTTTAAAGTTTACCACAGTTTGGACATTACTACCACCGCCACTTAAATTAGCATTGCCAGAAACAGTCCCTATTTGCACATTTGATGTATTTACGTCATAAACCTTTGCAAATGCGTCTCCAGGCAGATTTTTGGCGCGGAAATTGACATTGATTTGGGGAACTTCACCAAGAGCGATGGTGCCACCACCAGTCACATCACCGCCTAATTTTACCTTACCTTGAATATCTTTCAGGGTAATTAGGGAAGCAGCAGTGGAAAAATAAAATTTACTGCGGAAGCTGTCAAAATCAACTTTGTCAATTTTGGCAGATTTGGTGCTGACAACTGTACCTGAGAGAAATGGTTTAGAGATTCCCCCGCTAAGGAGCAAGTCGGTTTTTACTTCTCCACTTACAGCTAAAGGCGATTTTACCTTGAGAGTATCTATTGCATTGGCTACACTTACTGGTTGCGATCGCGCTGTCAAATTAAATCCACTTGTTGTATCAATGATGCCATTAGCTACCAATGGAATTTTACCATAGCTAGTCGCCACATTATCAACCTTAATTTGCGTACCTTGGAAATTAAGATTTCCTTGGGAATTGACAAATGCTTGTGGCACTTTGGGAATCTGAAATCGCACTCCCTGTAAACTAGCGCTTCCTTGTAATAAAGGTTGTTTTTTCCCGTTTAATTCAACTTGTAAATTACCATTAGTTCGCCCCGCCTCTAATATTAGTGGTAATTTGATCACACCAGTGATATCAGAAGCAAGAAAATCTTGCGCTTGAACCTTTAACTTAGCTTGTTGTATCGCTCCTCCCTCTACACGCACATCTCCCCCAAGGGCAATTGTACCCCCAGTATCTGGTAGCCCTTGCACGTCAAACCGAATCAGTTTGTTGTTTTCCAGAGGTTGGGCATAACCATTAAGCTGTGAAAACGCCACTGTTAGAGGAGTGGGAGAGGAGGGGAGGGGGGAAGCAGGGGAGGCAGGGGAGGCAGGGGAAGCAGAAGAAATTTCCCCTTGTCCCCCTGTCCCCCTGCCTCCTTCTCGATACGGTACTAAAACCAACTTGGCATTGCTAAAGTGAATTTTGTCTAAATCAGTCTTGATAGCGCCGCTTTTACTCGGTGGTGCGATGCTTGTAGTAATCCAGCGTCCTTGTTGATCCTGTTCGATGTAGAGATCCGGATTGACAAGGGTGACATCTAGCTTTAAAGTACGCTTGATGACTAACTGTAATATATCAAAACCTACATCCACGCCACCAATTGCAACTCGATCCGGATCTGTAGGTGTTGCCGGAATTGCTGAAGACTCAAAGCTGACTCCTGTAAGAGAAAATCCTTTAACTTTTCCCAGTTTTACAGGACGGTTAAGTGAAGTAGTAAGATTTTGCTCTGCTAAAGGTGCTAACTCTTTTTGGACAAAAATCCACAATCTCCAAGCACCCAGGGTAAGTCCAATCAATAAAAGTCCGCCCAAACCAATACTACCGCGACTTAGCACTAGAAACCAAAAACGTCTATTAGCACGAGCATTAGAGTTAGGATCTTGATGGGGAGAGTTAGCCATTTAGTTTTACTATAATTATTCGGCGGATGTAGCTGGTACACAAAAGAAAGCTAACGGACACTCTGTTTGACATATCATTACCAGGATACGCCAACTCAAGCAGTGATACAGGATAAAGTAAGAGGGCGCATAAACGAGAATTAATCACAAATAACCTTTAACAGGTTGATATATAGTGATATTCGGGTTGTCAAGAAAATCTTAAGAATTTGGGAATTGGGAATTGGGCAACCTCCCATTGGGCATTTCCCCTTTCCCCCTCTTTAAAATACCCAGCACTATAGGGTATCTATCGCGCCATAATTTAAGAATAGATTCAAGATAAAAGGACTGATGATTACACCCATGCGTGTTTTTGTGTTAATTTTTAATGTGCGAACCGACAATGAGGGAATTCACTCGATTCGGGTCGGCGATCGCGATAAAATTCTGATGTTCGAGTCAGAAGACGACGCTACCCGCTACGCTCTGATGCTAGAAGCTCAGGATTTCGCCTCACCCACAATAGAAGCGGTAAACGCCGAAGAAATCAAAGAATTTTGTGAAAGTGCTAATTATGACTGGGAAATCGTCCCGGAAAACGGCGAATTAGCCATTCCCCCAGAAATAAATGTACCAGAAACCGACTGGCAACCAAATGCCCCGGAACAGAAAAATTTTGATGAAGAATCCCAGCGTCGCAACCAAGCGCAGTCAGAAGAACCAGAATTTTCTGATTCCGAAATAGACCGCATTCGTCGAAAATTTGAAGGATTGTTGTAATTAGGACTAAAGTTGCCTGTCAAAAGTCAAGAGTCAAGAGTCTAAAAAGTCTTGACCATTGACTGACCGGGCTTGAAGTATCTGTTAATAGTTAAGAGATAATTAATAGATGTAACGGATGTAGACAATGCAAAATTTGCAGGAGCGCGGGCATCTTTTAACCGAGCAGGTAAATCCAAATAGTCTAAATTTAGACCAGCTCAGTTGTTTGGAATTTGTAGAACTGTTTAACAGCGAAGACCAAAAAGCTGTTGCTGCGGTTGAGAAAGCTAAAAATGAGCTAGCCCAAACCATTGAACGCACCGCAGAACGTTTGCGACACGGAGGACGCCTGTTTTATGTCGGTGCCGGGACTAGTGGTAGATTAGGAGTTTTAGACGCAGCCGAGTGTCCCCCAACTTTTTGTACACCTCCAGAGTTAGTACAGGGGATAATTGCCGGTGGTGCAGGGGCATTAGTACGCAGTTCAGAAGATTTAGAAGATCGATCGCAAGATGGAGAGAGTGCGATCGCTCAACGACAAATTACACAACTAGATGTAGTCATCGGTATTACTGCCGGCGGTACAACGCCTTTTGTTCATGGTGCGCTTTCCGCTGCTCGTCAGCGGGGAGCCACTACTATTTTTATGGCTTGTGTCCCTGAGGATCAAGTTAAGATTAATGTCGATATTGACATTCGCCTCTTAACTGGACCTGAGGTGCTAGCTGGTTCAACTCGCTTAAAAGCTGGAACAGCAACAAAGCTAGCTTTAAACATCATTTCTACAGGAGTGATGGTCAAGCTGGGCAAGGTTTACGGCAATCGCATGGTTGATGTCGCAGTGACAAATCAAAAGTTACGCGATCGCGCTTTGCGAATTTTGTCAGACCTTACAGGCTTAAGCCGTGAAGCCGCTAATTTGTTACTAGAACGCAGTGGCAAGTGGGTGAAATTAGCACTATTAATGCATTGGACTGGTTTGGAAAAAGAGGAGGGCGATGGGCTTTTGTCAGAACATCAAAGTAATGTCAGAGCAGCCATTGAAGCAACAAAGAAAAAGGAAGAAATCTCCTAAAACCACGAACTATTAGATGTAGAGACGTAGCACTGCTACGTCTAATCAAGGGTTTTGGGCAACGCATAATTAATTTAAATAAGGAAGAAATCTCCTAAAACCACGAACTATTAGATGTAGAGACGTAGCACTGCTACGTCTAATCAAGGGTTTTGGGCAACGCATAATTAATTTAAATTCGATCAATGTGTAAAAAGTTCGCCGCGTAAAACGGTGACTGCTTGTCCGCTTAAATAGACTCGTTCCCCTCCATAACGAACTCGCACTACTCCACCTCGTGCTGAAGCTTGATAAGCGACAAATTCATTTTTACCGAGGCGATCGCTCCAATATGGTGCCAGACAACAATGAGCCGCACCTGTAACGGGGTCTTCATTTATACCGAGTTTCGGAGCAAAAAAGCGCGAAACAAAATCATATTCTCCCGTATCGGCGCGACTGGTGACAATTACACCTTCGGTAGACAAAGTTTCTAATAAGGTAAAATTTGGTTGGAGATTTCGAGCGATCGCTTCAGATTCAACTTCCACTAAATAGGCAAAGTTATTTTTTCCTACATATTTAAATTTCACCCCCAAAGCTTTAATTAACTCTTCAGGTGCGGTTGCTGTTTCTATCAGCTTGCTAGGAAAATTTAATTCAATCCATTCACCTTGTAGTCGCGCTGTTAACAATCCGCTGCGAGTATGAAATTGCGCTGTTTCTTCCGGCGATAAATGTCCTTCTGACCATAATACATGAGCGCTGGCTAAGGTAGCATGACCGCACAAATCAACTTCCACACATGGCGTAAACCAGCGTAAATTGAATCCTTCGGCTTGTGGCAGCAAAAAAGCCGTTTCCGAAAGATTCATCTCTTGAGCGACATTTTGCATCCAGATGTCATCTTGTGGTGCTGATAATACACAGACTGCGGCTGGATTGCCAGCAAAAGGTTTGGCGGTGAAGGCGTCTACTTGGATGATGGTTTGTTTCATTTTTTTGCCTCACGCAGAGAAAGAGCGCGGAAATAAGGACTTTTATAAGAAGACTATTAAACCACAGATTGATACAGATAAATCATCTGCGTTCATCTGCGTTCATCTGCGGTTTATTTTCAACTTTCAATTCAAGCTTCAAGATTTTCGACTTTGGCAATTTCCAACATTGTTTTCAAAACCGAATCTGGATTTAAGCTGATTGAGTCAATACCTTGTTCAACTAAAAATTGAGCAAATTCTGGGTAATCGCTGGGTCCTTGTCCGCAAATGCCGATTTTGCGATTTTTCTTTTTTGCAGATGCGATCGCCATTTTAATCATTCGCTTTACTGCTTCACTTCGCTCATCAAATAACCGCGCTACTAACGCTGAATCTCGATCTAATCCCAGTGTCAGTTGAGTTAAATCATTAGAACCTATTGAGAATCCGTCAAATACTTCGGCAAATTCTTCAGCCATAATTACATTACTTGGCAACTCACACATTACGTAAACTTGCAAGTTATTGACATTTTGTTCTAAACCATTTTTTGCCATTTCTGTCAATACCAAACGTCCTTCATCGGGAGTGCGACAAAAAGGAATCATCGGGATGACGTTAATTAAACCCATCTCTTCGCGTACTCGCTTAATCGCCTGACATTCTAAAGCAAAAGCTTCTTTATAGCCTTCATCATAGTAACGCGCTGCTCCTCGCCAACCAAGCATCGGGTTTTCTTCGTGCGGTTCAAACTGTCTTCCACCTAATAAATTGGCATATTCATTACTCTTGAAATCTGACATCCGCACTATCACAGGTTTGGGATAAAATGCTGCGGCAATTCTTCCAATCCCTTGAGCTAATCTATCTACAAAATATTGCGGTTTATCGTCATAAAGTGCAGTGATTTCGTCAATTTTATCTTGAACACTTTTATCTTCTAACTTGTCAAAATAAATCAACGCCATCGGATGAATTTGAATTTGATTAGCAATAATAAACTCTGTCCGCGCTAAACCCACCCCATCATTAGGAATTGTAGATAAACTAAATGCTTGTTGAGGATTGCCCACATTCATTAAAATTTGGGTGCGAGTGCGGGGCAAGTTTTCTAATTGAATTTCGTTGACTTCAAAAGGCAATAAACCTTGATAAACTCGTCCTTCTTCTCCTTCTGCACAAGACACCGTAACCTCTTGACCATTTTTCAATACTTGTGTTGCATTACCGCAGCCAACAATTGCCGGTAAATTCAATTCCCTCGCGATAATTGCCGAGTGACAATTACATACAATAACTGGCGTATATTTGCTTGTGAATACAACATAGTTATGATGTTCAGCAACTGTAATATTGTAAACATCACCATCTGTTTCTTCATCAACTAAAACCACTCGCTGCATACGTGTGTTTCCTGCAAGTAGTTCTTCAAACAAGCCTGTTTCCTGAAGCTGTTTATCTGAAATTAGTAAATTATTATCTCTTCTGAGTTTGATTTGACCTGTAACATCGTCGCCAAAAAGTTGGTTAGTGGCAAAGAAGCGTGTTTGTATTGTTCTTTCGGTAACTTCTCCCTTTACTCGTTTAGTAAAGTTGAATATTTCTGTAATTTTTTCAACCAATTGTACATTAGATATTCCTCTATTTTTTGTTACTGAAGGAACAGTACCTATTTTCAAACAAGCCACTATGACAGCTTGCAATAAAAGGTTTTCGGAGATATATATATTAATGCAATTGTTGAAGTAACAGCCATTTCCATCTATCACTCCCGCAAGGAAATTGTAAGCAAATTCTACCGAGTTGTTCAGCAGAATGTTAACAATATTTTGCTCTTTTTCATGTAATTCGTAGGCATTTTTTTTAGAGTATAGTCTGTAAGTTGTTGCTTGATCTACTACTAACTGACCTCTAATATAACCAGAAGATGCATTTTTTAAAGAAGGAACAAAAGATTTATTGCAAACCGCATTCAAACATTGATTCATCGCAGCTATAAATTGCTGCTTTTCCAAAGTATCTTTCTGTATAAACTGTACCTCCCCATGAGTGCGGCTTCTGTAAATTGAACCATCTGTAAAAATACCGCCTAATAAATAAGCTAACTCTATCTTTTCTTTTTCATTTTCTTGCAACTGCGGAACATGTTCTGCTACTACCACCATTTCCCTGTGTGCTAGTATCTCTTGAATTTCGGTTTTTACATATTCACCATCTCTAATATTAATCATCTTATGATCTGGAGTTAGGCGCAAACAGTTATCAGTAACTCTACCTGTTTGAGACACGCTAACACCAATCATCTTTGATTGCCTTTTCATTGAGTCAATAATTGGTTGCCACTCTATTTTGCTTGTTTGTGGATTTAACGATAGAGTTAATAATCCTTCGTGACCTTGCTCATAAATATCCTGCAAGGTCATAAAACCTTTATTTGTTAAAACCTTTGTTTCTCCATCAAAACATGTGCGTCCACCAGAGTTAGTAATAATTGCACTAGCGCGTTTCATGATCGGTTCCCAATCGGGATCAGTTCTTTCTGTTACAAGAATTTCTCCGGCTTTAAATTCATGGATTTTATTAACATCTAAAATTAGGTGAACTTTACCTTGGCTAATAGCTTCACCGACAGCGCGACCGGTGATTAGGAGAGTGGGAGAGGGGGAGAGGGGGAGAGGGGGGGATGAGGGAGATGAGGGAGATGAGGGAGAAGGGGAAAATTCCTCCTTACCCCCTTGTCCCCCTGTCTCCTTGTCCCCTTGGGGAGCATCCACTAATTGATAACTCCGCAAGACATTCTGCGCTTTCTGAGATTGCACTGTTTCCGGACGCGCTTGCACAATAAATAATTCGTTGGTAATGCCATCTTTTGCCCATTCGATGTCCATCGGGGTGAATTTGCCGTGAACTTGGGAATAATGGTCTTCTATTAAACATGCCCAATTAGCTAGTTGTAAAATCTCGTCATCTGCAAGGGCAAATTGAGCTTTTTCGTTTGGAGAAGCTTGTATATTTTTGGTAAGTTTTGAGCCGTCATCGTAGACCATTTTTAATTCTTTACTACCCAATCTTTTATCGACGATTGGGCGGAAACCTGCTTTTAAAGTTGGTTTAAAAACTTGATATTCGTCGGGGTTAACTGTTCCTTGGACGACGTTTTCACCTAAGCCGTAAGCAGCTGTAATTATTGCTGCGTCTTTAAAGCCTGTTTCTGTGTCAATGGAGAACATCACCCCAGAGGTTGCTAAATCGGAGCGCACCATTTTTTGCACGCCCACGGCAAGGGCAATGTTAAAATGGTCAAATCCTTTGGTCTGGCGATAGGAAATAGCGCGATCGGTAAATAGGGAAGCAAAGCATTTATGACAAGCTGATAATACTCCTCGGATACCAGTAACGTTGAGATAAGTTTCTTGCTGTCCGGCAAAACTAGCATCGGGTAAGTCTTCAGCGGTAGCGCTAGAACGCACAGCTACATCGGTGTCTGCGTTGTAGCGATCGCATAAAGTTTGATAAGCTTCAATAATCCCTTGCCGTAATTCTAGAGGAAATGGTGTGTGCAGCAATAGCGATCGCGCTTTTTTCGCAGACGAGCGTAAATTTATTACATCCTCAACATCCAAGTCTTCAAGCACTTCTCGCAGCTTTTCTTCTAAAGATGCTGATTCGATGAAATACCGATATGCATAGGCAGTTGTCGCGAACCCGTTAGGAACGTTAACACCTTTGGGTGTGAGTTGTTGAATCATTTCTCCCAGTGAGGCATTTTTCCCACCAACTAGAGGAATGTCAGCAATCCCGACTTCATCAAACCAGAGAATGAGCGATCGCTCTTTTGCTGAAACAGATAAAGTATTTTTAGATACTGCGTTCATGAGTATTTCCTCTTAAATCTATTTTTCGGTCAAGAGTGCGCTCTAATTCTTTATCGGGGAGGGGGAAAGGGTAAAGGAAAAAAGGGTAAAGGGAAGAAGTCGTTTAAAACACACATAGGGGAGGGGGAAAGGGCAAAGGAAAAAACACCCATCCAATTTCTTCCCCTTTACCCCTTCCCCCTCTTCATGAATTTGGCTAACTACTCTAAATTTTAATCTACTTCAGATTTAATGCAGTTTCACTATCCCTTTTCGCTAAAATATGGAATTTGTATTGGGTTCTCTTCTCAACAAATCGTCGATTTATCCAAGAATCACAAATATAAAGCTATGTCAAATGTCTGAAAATATTAGCTATTAGCCAGTTAATTATATAACTTGATTATGTCATACATCTATGTTTCTCTTGGCAGACAGCGGCGGTTAGATTAATAAATCAAATTGAAATGTTTATTAAACTTAAAATAATTCTACCAATTAATCAAAAATTTTTTGGTAGGAATGTTACTTACCTGTGTACTATAGTTCCTAGTTGTGTTTCAGCATTACAGATACCTACTAATTATTTCAGTGACACTCACTTATCACTCATTAGCCATTTAAGGAGGAAGCAATCATGGGCAAGTACGACAACATTTTTAACTCGCAACAGAAATCAGAACGAGCATTGACTCCAGAAGAGGCAGTAGCAGCGATCGCCGTTGTCACCGCAGCGGCTGATTCTTCTCTCAAAAATGTGGATGCAGAAACTATAGCCATGATCCTCTGGGAATTTGAGGTATTCGAGGAATACTCAGAAGACCAAATATCAGAAATTGTCGATAGACTAATGGGGATTGGTGAGGACGAAGGTTTGGGAACGTTATTTAATACCGCGAATGATTCTCTTTCAGATGAATTAATACTAGATGCTTTTGCTGCCGGCGTGTTGATGCTTATAGATGAAGAAGAACTAATTATTCCTCAAGAAAAAACGCCTTTGTTGAAAAAGTTACAGCAAGCTTTGGATCTTGAAGAGGAAGAAGCGCAGGAAATTATACAGGAGGTAATCGCTGCTTATGAAGAAGCAGAAAATGAAGAATATGAAGACGAAGACGAAGACGAAACAGTAGTAGACGCTAGCCTCCAAGTTTATGAATCACCTTTGGGTAATTTTAGTGTCTCAATTCCAGTTGACTCGCAACAAGGTGGTAGAATTCAAAGTCAAGAAGGAGTAGTTGGTTTTTCTGATGACTATGGTACTTTGTTGAGAATTGATTATTATGCTTTAACTCCCGAAGAGGAGGAAGAAATTGAGTCTATGGGACTGGAAAAATATCTGCAATCAGTTCTAATAGATAAGTATGTACCTCAAGCAATTTCTGCTAGTTTACCAGATGCTAAGGTGGAACATAATGAATATTTAGAAGACACAATGGATGGGGCTTACTTTGCCTTAGTTAATATGCCCAAAGGTTCAACGATTTCTAAGCAAGAAAATAATGGAACCCCTACCAGTATGGATGCGTACCGAGGTCTTTTGTCATTTTTTAATGGTGAATTTTTGTATATAGTCAGCAGTCAACGTGGCATTTTGCCAGATGAAAATCGCCATTCTCTAGAAGAACAAACAGATGAAATTAGGCAGAATATTTTGGCGTTTGTTGATACGATAGAGTTCAGTTAGTTTGAAAATAGGGGCTAGGGACTGGTTGTACTGGGGATTAGGGAGTAAAAAGAGAATTATTACCATTGCCCCACACTTCCATACTCCTACACCCCTGTATTTTTTGGAAGGCGATCGCATATCTTAACCGTTTTCTCATTTTCTATATTCATCGCCACAATTGCCGATAATTGGATTAACGCCAGTTGTTTTCTGCTTGTTCGAGAACGTATGTAGCTACATCTTGAATTTGTTGTTCAGTTAAGCGTTCTTTGTAAGCCGACATATTGTTTTTGCCGTTAGTTATAATGGATGCGATCGCCTCTATTGAATCCATATTGTTTTTCTTCAGCGCTTTCATTTTCAAGTTCTTACCCCGTCTGATAATATTGCTACCATTAATATGGCAACCAGCGCAATGAACACTAAAAATTTGTGTGCCGTTAATTGTATCGTCGGCTAAGGCAGGAGATATTAAATTAATATTTACTAATAATATTAGTAATATTATTTTCACTAGCTTTTTCATTTTTATAGCCCTTGAAATATCAGATAGAAATCCTGTCCTATTTTCGCAGTTTGCTCATCATTACCACTTTTAAAATGACTCAAAGTAAGCTGTAAATCCAGCTAAACTTGCACATTCATCATAAAAAGCTTCAACGTCGCTGACATCCTTAATTTTATATTCCATAATCCGCGTACCATCAGGCATTCTCTTAGAAGAAATACAATCGCCTTGATACTTATCTGTCATTGTCTTAAATTCAACACCAGAGTGTTTCCAAGCATCACTCGAACAAGTAACTTTTAGTAACCACATAATTTACTTTTCTTTACTAGTAGGTAGATAATAATTATCTCACGAAGTGTAACGTCACACAAGAGCCGGAAATTTTTAATATTTTTCTACCTAAAGGAAGTGCCAAACTCAAAAATACTGCGCCACAATGTATATATGCAAGATCATGCCTAAAAATTTTAACTTTTAGAGATCCAAATTATCTACAGAGAAATTGACCATGCCTAACAATATCAAAGAACAAATTACAACCGACATCAAACAAGCTAAAGAAGCGGGACAAGTTAGAAGCGATCGCATTCGAGAAATTGTCAAAGCCGCAGTTTCTCAAGTCACTTCCGAGTTTAAAGAAGGTTCCACAGAACTTCGCACAATTGTCAGAGAAGCTGTTTCTAGCGTCATCGAAAACTTACAAGAAAAAGGTGGTGAACTCAAAGAAGAAGTTACAGCCTCAATTGAAGGAGCGCTGGAAGCTATTAATAGCAAAAGACATGAAGCCATTGCTAAAACTCAAGCAGAAATGAAGCAACTCCAGGCAAAATTGGATAACGAAGAAGAACAACTTCAGCAAGAAATCGATGGCATTTTAACAGATGTTGAAGAAACGGGCAAAGATAATGCTCATACCAAAACTGTTGTTGATTCGGCTGTAAACACGATCAAAAACAGTGATGAAGCTGCATTATTAAAGAAACGTTACGCTCAACTGCAAGCCCAGCTAGCCATTGTCAGAGCTAACTTGGCTGCACGCTACGGTGGACGCAGTGAAGAAGTTAAAGGCTATCTAGATGAGGCTAAGACTTGGTATGATAAAGCTCGTCCGCAAGCGGAAACAGTAGCAGCACAGGTAGCACAACAGCGATCGCAGTTAGAAGATAAACTTGGTGAAGCTGGCTCAGAAATCGCTAAAAAAGAACGTCAAGTAAAACTAATTTTGCGGGAGTTGCTATCAACAGCGGTTAATTCTTTTAAAGAAAGAGAACATTCTGATAAATCTCACAAATAGAACACCTACCCTTACAGAGTAGGCTTTTAGATATTAAGTCCGCGTAGGCGGACTTTGTTTTTGTAGTCGCGACTTCAGTCGTCGGCTTTTTTGCAAAATACAGCAGCCTATCGCTCTAATCAAATACACGGAGAGACGTAGCACTGCTACGTCTCTACAAAATTTTGGGTTTTATATATTTCCTGAAATCTGCTTTATATAACAGTTAAAAGGGCGAACTTAATATTAAGTCCACCCTAATTTCTTTCCTTGTTAAGAGAGAAGATTCATCCAGGGTAAAAACTTTACTAAATCGGTTCCTGTCTATCTAAAGCTTCTTCACGTTTAGCGATGACCCAAACTGCATGAATACTACCGGGAACCCAACCTAGAAAGGTTAGCAAAACATTGATTAGCAAAGTTGGACCAACACCAACTGTTAAGAAAACGCCTAATGGAGGCACAAGAATACCAAGAAGAAAACGAATTAATTTCATGGGATTGCTACTATTTCAAGTTTATTTACATTTTTTTGGAGTTTACCGAATTATCAACTCCATCTCAGGAATTATCTTAATTCGGAAGTTTTATTTATGCCTTCATATTTGGGGTAGAGACATAATGGCAAGTAACGTCTCTACTCCGACATACACTTAGCTTGAAGGCAATTCGCCTTGGGTTTTAACATCACCACTATTCAAAGCAAGATTTTTCTCGGCAAAGTATTTGCTAATGAAAGTGTTAGCGAAAGATAAAACAACTGGACCGAGAATAAAACCAATAATTCCGTGAACACTAAACCCAGGAGCCAAAAATGCTGCTAATGTAAAACACACACCGTTTACAATTAGAGAGAATGCTCCAAAGCTTAAGAAGTTAAGCGGTAAAGATAAGGCAGACAGAACTGGCTTAACTGAACCATTAATTAAGCCAATTACTAAAGCAGCAATTAAAGCAGCTGGAAAGTTAGCTATATCAACACCCGGCACAACTAAATCAACAATTAGCAGGCTTAAAGCTGTAGCTAGCGTTATAAAAAAGGTTCCCAACAACATTTTTTTTCACCTAACAACCAAAGATTGTTTCAACGTTCTGAAACCATCTTCGACTAAAGGCTTAGGTTTAAACCTCCCTAAGAAGGTAGATTTTCTTTATGCCATTTGGCTGATATTTAAAAAAATTAAGCAAGTCGGTAGAATTAAAGTTAGCCTTCTGAAAGGGCGTTATGTGCAGCCTCACATAGAATTGGTATGAGGTATCAAATGCTCGAAAAAATAATCGATATCTTTGCGGTAAATCCATATTTCCACAGACCCATAAAGGCATTAAATCCTCTCCCCATGTCAAAATCACCAAAGGCACAGTATTAAATTTAACTGGTAATCATATATTTAACTTTTTGTTACATACTTAGAAATTTCCATGCCGACTTACTTAGCGATGTATGATACTTATGCTGGTGTCATCAACGATTTAACCAATTTGCCACCTCATATGCCTTCTTTGCCGTAGCCGTTCATTGGTGCATCGGTAAAAGTAGCGCAACTTTATCAAATTTATTTCCCAGCCAAAAAGCTTTTTTTGAGGGGTCTATTGCTTAAACTTTTGTCAGTCAACCAGCTTGTTTACCTGTAGAATTGAGGAAGTGACATGACTCCGACCTTAAGGTACGGAGCTTCTAAAAATTACTTCTTAGACTTCCTAGTTGTTCCCTTGCGGGTTTTCGACTTTGACCTAGACTGAGACATCTCAATCCCCGGCAAACCGTCTGCATAGGCGTTTTGGATTCCGACGTATCCCGCCGTACGTTGCAGTTCTATTCCTCTATTTCTAATTACTTGACCACTAGCAACATCCCTATCAGTCGTGTAATTACAGCTATGACAATGATGTACCCTAACACTCAAGTCTTTTTTAACTTCTACGCCACACTCAGGACACTCTTGAGAAGTCCCCCTAGAATTAACTTCACTGAAAAATTTACCCCGTTTCCAACAAACGTACTTGGTGATAGTTCGGAATTGTCCAAAGCCTGCGTCAAGCATCGCCTGACCAAGCATCCCTTTAGCCAGAGTCCGGTAATCCAAATCTTCCATGAAGATCATATCACCGGAATCACAAAGGGCATGTGCTTGTTTGAAGTGAAAATCCTTACGGGTATTATCAATCGCGTGGTGAAGTCTAGCAACTTTGATGCGTTGTTTCTTGTAATTTTTAGAGCGCTTGTTTTTTCTAGAAAGTCTACGTTGCAGCAATTTCAGCTTGCTTTGCATCACTTTCAGAAACTTGGGCGACTTTACGAGAACGCCGTCACTGGTTGCCAAAAACTTTTCAAGTCCAACGTCTACACCAATGGGGTGTCCATGTGGCATTGGCGACGGAACACTGGCATTACATTTTTTCTGATAAGTTATGGCTCTCATTGATGAAGTTAAACAGGTTTGCTCCCGCCTAGCCTCCGTTGGCTGGCGAGACTTGCTACTCCGGCAAGGGCTAGATATCACGGCAACAAACCTCCAGCAGGAATTAACTAAAGAACTACCAGCTATCAATCGTCAGATAGCAGGGTTTGAAGATTTTGCCTTTGAAGGGAAACGAGCAATAGAACCAAGAAATCCATCTCGGAGCTTGCTGTTTCATGCCTTGGCTTCACCCAATGTGGTGAGTGCTAATCTCAGGGCATATCCCACCCTAGCAGAACTCGAAATCATTGAAAATTTTGTTTATGGAGTTGAGCCTCCTTCTTTGCAAGATTTGCAAGTTTTGGCTCAAAGACAGCCGTTAGCGATCGCCGTTTTTGCCTCAGAATATCGCCCTGCCTCGAAAACTGTCCACCGTCAGCACGCTGACATCTGTTTTTCGCGCACAGGTGTGGCGCGAGTCGGAACCGCAGAAGCGCTATATAATGAAAGACTGCGCGGATTTCTACCAGCCGTTGAAGGTGACTTAAAAGAAATTTTTCGCGTCTTGCCAGCCCGTTATTCTGCCTATATTGCAGTTCAACGCACTGGTAATCGAAATACCTTTGGTCCATTGCGTTTTCGGGATGGAGATGATAGCAGATTATTCTGGGTTCCGCTCCACAAGCTATTTAACGGTACAGAATGCATTCGTGGCTTTAACTTACAAGTGGCTTTAAATGCTCATCATGTCAATCAAAAACTGCGGCGGATTCATTTAGTATTAAAAAACGCAGGCTGGAGTGAACCAGACATTAGCAACCCGCCATTTATTTTTACAGAAGGCATTGCTGAATTTACAACAGTGTCTAACTTTGGCACAGGGCTTTTAGTTCCAGTTGTTCATCCAAATCTCATTGAAGCGGCTACTTACCAAGGAAAGCCCCTCACCTTTAAAGTTCCACCGAATAGTCCAACCTTATCTTCTAGCCTAGCAATTCCTGCGGATGAAACCACAGGAGCAAGACACGCTCCAGAGTATGTTCATGTCCGCCATAAAATATCGTCCAATGGTCAACAAGAAAATCTCAACAACCAAAAAGATGTAGAAGCGGTTGTAAAAGCAGGTGGCTACAATGCTCAACACTACCTTGATTTTACAGGCGATGGGTCCATTGAAGCAATATGTCCAGAGTTGGCGGTGGCAATTCCTCGCAAGGTACCAGCCTATTCTCTAGTAGCCGCACCAGATTTTTTCCCCAGTTGCGACCAGCGAGAGCTATTAGAATGGACGGAGCAGTCAGTACCTACCAGACTTAGGCAGAATCTCTGGCGAGTTTCCCCGGAAACCTTATCCGATAATCGCTTGGCTCCCAACCTGCAATTAAAGGATGTTGATTTTCGACCAGAAGATAAAACTGTAACTGCAATTGTCTCGTTACCCCGTCAGCGTTCGGCACAACAAATGCCGTTGAATGCTTCCCCAACAATCCGACAAGGATATCTCCCAGATGCGGCTGCTGGTGTATTTGCTCCTGGTTGGGATGTCAGTTTTGATCGCACCAATGAAGTGGAACATTTAGCTTCCTACGGGTTAGGCAGTCCTTTTCCAGAGGACTCTAAACTTTGTGCTGCACTTAGTACATTTTGGCCCGCAGTGGCTCCTGATGCAGCCCGGACGTTTCAGCCAAATCCCATTTGGCCCACCGTCAGCCCACTGACAGATACAGAAATTGGTCAGGTTGGCAATTTACCGTGGGATGGAATCCCCGGACCTCGACGCGTCACGAAGAATGGCACAGAGTTGATGGAGTATGCAGATTTTGCCCATGCAGATTATGTAGAGAACTCTTTGCAGAAGAAATTTTCGCTCTCATTGACGGCTAAGGTTGATGTGCGTGAATACCAAGCTAGAGTGTTGGCAATGGCGAATGTTTACCAAGTCTTAATGATCAGACCTGGAGATCGGGGAAAATGGAGTATATCTTCGTTCCAACCAGTGCAAGCAACCAATTCCGAATTGCAACAGGCACAAACTCAAACACGAACTAGGCTTGTTGGAAATATCTATCGGTTTGAGATTTATCGTCATGGAGATTCATCTTTAGACCCAGCAGATTCTCGAAAACGCTTAGTTAAAATCCAAGAAAGTGTGACGTTGTTTGTTACACCAGTCAATATTCTGTTAAAACGCGGTAATGGAACCTGGTCTAGAAGAAGTGTCTAATCCTGATGTGCTTGTAGTTGGGGGTGGACCGGCTGGTTGCGCGATCGCTATTGGCTGCGCTCAACTAGGGCTAAAAGTTGTCCTGATTGAGTCGAAGCCATTTCCTCGTACACATCCTGGTGAAACATTACACCCTGGTGTTGAACCACTACTTAAGCAGTTAGGTGTATTTGAGCCAGTGTTAGCAGCTGGCTTTCTTCGTCACAAGGGAAACTGGGTGCAGTGGGAAGCCGGAAGCGAGTTTGTCCCCTTTGGCGAAGATGATTCGGGAGCATGGCTAGGATTTCAAGCTTGGAGAGCCGATTTTGATGCAATTTTGCTCAATCAGGCAAGAGGTCTTGGTGTTGAAATTATACAACCTTGCCATGCTTCTAGCTTAGTTATGGATGGGTGCAGAGTAATTGGTGTTGAGACATCTCAAGGCACTTTTCGGGCAGCTAAAATCATTGATGCTGCCGGAGATCATCATTGGCTAGCTCAACAATTAGGCTTACAAATCCAATATCATTCTCCGCGTCTGATTGCCTATTATGGTTATGTAACAGGGGAATGCCCAGTGCGAGATCATGCTCCGGCGATCGCTGCTGATTTCTGCGGTTGGACGTGGACTGCTAAAGTGCGATTGCAACTTTATCAATGGACGCGCTTATCATTTGTAGACGAGAAAATCCCAAAAGACTGGCTACCCGATGAATTCCAAGGGTTAAAGATTTACCAACCAATGCGGGCGGCTAATGTCACCTGGCGAATCGTTTCACAACCAGCCGGATATGGTTACTTTCTTGTTGGAGATGCAGCAATGGTACTTGATCCGGCATCAAGTCATGGGGTTCTCAAAGCAATTATGTCTGGTATTTGGGTTAGCCATGCGATCGCATGGGAACTATTAGGTAATCTTACAGAACAACAAGCTATTGACCAGTACTGTCTATGGATTCATAACTGGTTTCGACACGATGTGAAAAACTTAAGTAGCCTAATTGCTAAGTTACCTAATCCTCCCTTTTGGATCTAGATTGAAAAAATGCTTTTTTCCACAACCTCCCACTCATTTACCCAAATGTGGTGCGATCGCAGCCATAATTAACAAAAAACCAATTTCCAAGACGTAGTTTATAAACACGCTAGGGTTTTTACTGAAGGTTGAAGCATTTATTTTTCATTACATCAAAATATCTTCAGTGCTTCATGCTTAAAAAAGCGCATAAAGCACTGAATATTGGAAGCATGAACTAAATGGCACATTCAATTATCTGCTCGTTATAAGGCACTAATATATAACCTTCTTTTGCCAGGTATAAGATGACTTTATTAACGCTTTCCTGTACGCTCTCCTCTTCAGTGTTGCAAATAATTTCAGGATTGATCGGGGGTTCGTATGGATCGCTGATGCCAGTGAAATTTTGAATTTCTCCTGCTTTCGCCTTAGCATATAAACCCTTAACATCACGGCTCGCGCAGAGATCCAAGGGTGCTTTAACGTAGACCTCACAAAAATTTTCGCTCAGTTGCCTAGCTTCCTCTCGGGTAGACCGATAAGGGCTAATTGCAGCCACAATTGCGATTACATTGTTACGACTGAGTAAACTAGCGACAAAACCAATACGCCGAATATTTTCGTCTCTGTCTTCTTTGCTAAATCCAAGCCCTTTGCATAAGTAAGTGCGGATTATATCTCCATCCAGGATTTCAACCTTGCAATCTCTTTTCTTTAACTCTAAAGCAACTGCTTTTGAAATAGTTGTCTTGCCAGCACCACTTAATCCAGTGAACCACAAAGTTAAGCCAGAGTCTCTCATGTTTATGCCTCCATAAAAATCTTTTATGAATACTTTATTAAATTGATGGGTAGTGGGAGCGAGATGCTCCCACTACCAACCTAGTAAAGTTGACTTGCCAGACTACTAGTAGTCTGTCAATAACTAATTGACGAATAAATTTTCTGTAGAGACGGCGATTTATCGCGTCTCTCTAACCGTCAAAATGAATTTGCCAGACTACTAGTCCCAGTATGTCTTTCTAGATTTTTTTTGTCTAATAATCACAATCACTGGCTGTACACCATCATCTATTTCCCCTGCTTCCTGTAGCTCAGAAATCACTTGTGCTACTTTTTTCAAAAGCCGACCCCTGCCTTGTGTAAAATCGCGGATATGATCCTTTTTCTGGCTGCCGAATTCAAGAATAATAGTGTTTGCTTTTTTACGTCTACCTTCTTGACTGTTGATTTCTTTACCCTTCTTTTCCTTCTGCTTGGATTTCTTGGATTCTTGTTCGATGGTTGCAGGTGGCTTCGATGGAACTACTGGCTCCGGTTTTATCGGTTCTACTTGCTGTTGTGTGTTACTTCTCTTGTTTAATAGCAACCCCAAATAATCTATCCAATGGGAACCATTCCCTTCGTCTGTGGTTATGGTTAGCGTATGTTCACCTTGGTTGAGCACGCCTAAAGGAATTTGGTTTTGTTTGACTTTCCCTTCACCTGCTCCCACAATTCGCATTATGTTCTTGCCATCGAGAGATAGGGTATCTGTTTCCGAGCCAAAAAAATCGTAGATGAGTATCAGTTCTCCTTCATCATAAATTTGGTCTAGCAAGAAACGAATGTTCAGCTTATCGGTTGAATAAATCTCTTTCCCATTGCGCTTCGGTTTTGGAGTTAGCCCCGGCTTTACCAGCAAGAAGGGCATACTAGACTTATTCACCGGATCTTGATCTGAACCGACGACATAGGTAACTTCCGGTTGCCAACCTCCTGGATGTGAAGACTCCTTACCAATTTGACCAGGGTAGCCGATTTGCCAGAGCGTTTGTGTTTGCTCACTTTGTGTCGTTTTCACAGGAGGTAATGGAACTACTGGTTCGGGTTTTATCGGTTCTACTTGCTGTTGTGTGTTACTTTTCTTGTTAAATAGCAACCCCAAATAATCTATCCAATGGGAACCATTCCCTTCATCTGTGGTTATGGTTAGCGTATGTTCACCTTGGTTGAGCACGCCTAAAGGAATTTGGTTTTGTTTGACTTTCCCTTCACCTGCTCCCACAATTCGCATTATGTTCTTGCCATCGAGAGATAGGGTATCTGTTTCCGAGCCAAAAAAATCGTAGATGAGTATCAGTTCTCCTTCATCATAAATTTGGTCTAGCAAGAAACGAATGTTCAGCTTATCGGTTGAATAAATCTCTTTCCCATTGCGCTTCGGTTTTGGAGTTAGCCCCGGCTTTACCAGCAAGAAGGGCATACTAGACTTATTCACCGGATCTTGATCTGAACCGACGACATAGGTAACTTCCGGTTGCCAACCTCCTGATTGTGAAGACTCCTTACCAATTTGACCAGGGTAGCCGATTTGCCAGAGCATTTGTTTTTGCTCACTTTGTGTCGTTTTTACAGGTGGTTCGGGTTTTATCGGTTCTACTTCGGGATGTTTCTTACTTCTCTTGTTAAATAGCAACCGCAAATAATCTATCCAATGCCAACCATTCCCTTCATCTGTGGTCATCGTCAGCGTATGTTCACCTTGATTAAGTTTGCCTAAAGGAATTTGGTTTTGTTTGACTTTCCCTTCACCTGCTCCCACAATTCGCATTATGTTCTTGCCATCCAGAGATAGGGTATCTGTTTCCGAGCCAAAAAAATCGTAGATGAGTATCAGTTCTCCTTCATCATAAGTTTGGTCTAGCAGGAAGCGAATGTTCAGCTTATCGGTTGAATAAATCTTTTTCCCATTGCGCTTCGGTTTTGGAGTTAGCCCCGGCTTTATCAGCAAGAAGGGCATACTAGACTTATTCACCGGATCTTGATCTGAACCGACGACATAGGTAACTTCCGGTTGCCAAACTCCTGGTTGTGAAGACTCCTTGCCAATTTGACCAGGGTAGCCGATTTGCCAGAGCGTTTGTGTTTGCTCGCTTTCGGTCGTTTTTACAGGAAGTATTTGACCAGTCTTTTCACTACCAGTAAAAGCGCCAATCAGCCCTTGTCCGCTTGTATGGGTGAGGATAACCTCATTAGCTTGAGAATCTGGCTCTAAATCAGCAATGGAGTTTCCATTACTCAGATAAATCGCTTTCACTCCCGCAAAAATGGGGTGGGAACTAGTAATGGTTTCATTCCCACTAATGCCGTTATATTCCCCCACAAATTTGAAACCAAAGGCATTGAGAAAAGTATTCCAACGGTCGGCTTCTGGCTGAGGTCCACCCACACCTGTTCCTGCACCCAGATAAACGTTACCCCCGGCTTTAACATAATCAATTAACACCTGATTATCAGCCAAGTCTCCACAGAGAAAGATGCCATCAAAGGTTAACAAAGTTGGCAGATCAATTTTAATATTCTTGCCAACAGTCCATGTGTAACCAGCTTTAGTCAAAGTCTCTGCTAACACAGATTCCGTCAAGCCAAAGTTAGTGGAGTAGGCATGGAATTTGCCTGTGCTACGTCCTTCAGTAAACCATTTAGCAATGTTGGTGACAAAAGTCGCCGTGTCAGGTGCTTGTGTAAACCCAGTATTACTTAAAGTCCATTCATCAGAGTTGACCACAATCTTGCCGGCTTGAAGCTTTTTCGATGGCTCAACTGTCCTTTCACTACCAGTAAAAGCGCCAATCAGCCCTTGCCCGCCTGTATGGGTGAGGATAACCTCATTAGCTTGGGAATCTGGCTCTAAATCAGCAATGGAGTTCCCATTACTCAGATAAATCGCTTTCACTCCCGCAAAAATGGGGTGGGAACTAGTAATGGTTTCATTCCCACTAATGCCGTTATATTCCCCCACAAATTTGAAACCAAAGGCATTGAGAAAAGTATTCCAACGGTCGGCTTCTGGCTGAGGTCCACCCACACCTGTTCCTGCACCCAGATAAACGTTACCCCCGGCTTTAACATAATCAATTAACACCTGATTATCAGCCAAGTCTCCACAGAGAAAGATGCCATCAAAGGTTAACAAAGTTGGCAGATCAATTTTAATATTCTTGCCAACAGTCCATGTGTAACCAGCTTTAGTCAAAGTCTCTGCTAACACAGATTCCGTCAAGCCAAAGTTAGTGGAGTAGGCATGGAATTTGCCTGTGCTACGTCCTTCAGTAAACCATTTAGCAATGTTGGTGACAAAAGTCGCCGTGTCAGGTGCTTGTGTAAACCCAGTATTACTTAAAGTCCATTCATCAGAGTTGACCACAATCTTGCCGGCTTGAAGCTTTTTCGATGGCTCTGAGGGATTATTCATAATAACCAATTTGCTACGTTTTCAGGCTTTTAATTCAATACAATTCTATACACAGTAAAGAACTATAATTGATTTTTTGAAAAAATTCTATCTTTGTATATCTTACTTTACAAAGATAGAATATACAAAACTGTTAATTTAAAACTGGCTACCAACCAATGCGCTCCGCGCCAATGGAAAACACTAGTTTTATAAATGTTTATTCAGAGACGACGGTATTAGGTAAACTCCTGTTGCTAGCCCCCTGGTGGCACAAACTCTTTGCCACACTTACCAGGTTTGTCGATTTGCTATAACGTTTGTGTTTGATAGCTTTCTATTAATTTTGATATTGTATTTTTCTTTAGCATATACCGTTTGCGCTCTCTGTGATTGAGTGTGTTTCTTAAAAAAGAATTAGCTATAACCTTTTTACAGAAATTATTTCAGCGGTCTTATATTGTCAATAATATTCTCAATAAATGCAAAGGGACAGACTACGCACTTGGAAACGATTTTGCCCGATTCGATGCCTTGGGGACTGCTGATAAAAGTTTTATAGTAATCCAGTCTGGCTGGAAAATATCGCTAGCAAAATCTAACTTGGGACGAAGCCGAACTAAATAGAAACCATCTTTTTCTACCACGGGGGTTGTGTGTTTTTCTGACTTGATCTCATACCAAATAACTGGAAGACTAGAACGATTATATATTGTTAAATAGACATCATAGTTATTCAGTAATGACGAATTTATTTGCAAATTTAAAGAGCAAGCCTTATAAATCACTCCATATAAAAATTCGTTATTTGTATCTCCAACAGGTAAATATTCTTTCACAACCCATTTTTTTGGTAGCCATTTTTGGCAAATGAGCAGAGTGAATATGTAATCATTAAGGCAGCGGTAAAAAATATTATCTCGTTCTGTTAAATTTTTGAAGTAATCGTTGACACTACCACTATTAATTGATTGAGTATTAATAATTTGATGTCCATCGACATTGATAGCTGGCAACTGAATTGTTTCCGACCAATGATAGTATCTTATTCCTAAAGTATATTGTCCCGGATCAAGTTTTAATTGATGCCATTGTTCCTGGAAATTTGAACCATGAGATGCTATATGTTGGATAGCTTTTGCCTGAGGGAAGCTATAGATACCGATAGTCCATGATTGGGCTGAATCTAGACAAGATTTTACCTCTATGGCTAAGGATTCTTTTACATCAAAGGGACCAGCACCAGCAGCGATCGCATGGGGGTTCCAACGGGGACCAGTAACTAAAAGAGATGGTAATATTAAAGGCTTTTTAAGCATTTCACCAGAGAATAGTAGCCATCTGAAAGATTGTTTTTTGTTAAAATTGGCATTGATATTTATCAGAGTGCGTAGCAATAGCCTCACTGTTTTAAAAAATATCAACGATAAAAAAGCCAGTGGTATTGCACACAAAAGTTCTATATCTAAAAGGGTTTTGCTATTTCTCATTTATCAATGACCTCATGGGGTTGTGTTGCAAAAAGTCGTTGCAGAAAAAACTCCGCATGAACTATAACTATTTTTCCAACGATGCCTGGTCATCGGTGAGAGGTTAAGATCATCTTATCTTTTGTCAATTAGAAATTATGCTGAAAATTTGGAAAAAAGGGAGGTATGAAGTTAACTCTTGTAGTGAATTTTGGGAGCGACAAAGAATGACACGTATCGATATTATGCCTAGGCATCGTTTACCTAAAAATCACCTGAGTTCGATCCCGATTTTCGGCAAAATTTTAAGGATGATTGCTTATTGACAAATGGTATATGACCTTAAACTCTCACGAATGGTTTACGAAAATACCGCGCACTCTTGTCGCTGGGTCTTTCGGCAATAGCGATCGCCTACTATGAGGGAAAAACGCCCAGAATCACCCTATGGAGAGCCTTTAAGAGTTCAAAGCGAAATTCATTCACGGGTATTGCTTTTAAACTCAGTATTGGCGTTCAGCGATCGCTCTATCTTCGGGTTCATCTAACAAAATCCTATTGCTCTTGGGGTCGTCTGCCAAAATCTTCAAAATATCTGAGGCAACCCTAGACCAGCTATAGTAAGCCTCACTCAGGTAACGCCCTCTCCGACCCATTTCTTCAGTCAAATCTGGTTTAGACAAAAGGTAGTTGATCTGAGTAGCAAAAGCATGAGGGTTTTGGTAATCCTTGATGAGGAGACCATTTTCGTCGGGAACGATCACCTCAGAGTTACCACCTCTGGCAGTAGTAATGATCGATAGCCCCGTTGCCATTGCTTCATAGTGGACTCGAGCTAACGGCTCCTGCCATTGAGAGGCGCAAACAAATATATCCCCTAGAAGGAAGTAATCTGGAATCTTAACTGGTGGAATGAAACCGCTCAAGCGCACAGAGTCACCCAAACTTTTTGCCTGCTTCTTGAGTTCAAGAACATAAGTATCTTCTTGATTCTTTCCGTACCATTTACTGCCAACTAGCAAGAGTACTGCGGACGGATGTTGCTCAATTACTTCAGGGAAAGCAGATAGCAAAATATCAGGTCCTTTTTTCTTGGACAAACGCCCCACACTTAGCACCACTTTTCTGTCCTTCAACCCATGTTCAGCTAGCAGATCCCCTCGTTGTTCAGCAGCACCTGGTGCCCATCGTGGTTGGAAGCGTTTTAGGTTTACCCCAGCATAAACTGGCTGTAGCTTGTGTCGGTATTCAGGAAACAGATCGGCAATCCCATGAGCAATAAACTCACTAACTGTAACCACTCTCTCAACTAGCTGTAGGCAATGCCGAGCTACCTCAGGAGCAATCTTGCCATCTCCAAACATCTCGTTGTGCATACTCAGTAGAAACCGACTCTTCGGAGCCGCTGCTGCCACCAGAGGGAGATATTTAGGACGATTGTAAATAATAACCCAATCAAACATCTCCCCAGCAACAAAATTGGCTACCGCCTGATAGTACGCGCCAGGATCGCCTGCCGCCCGTTCGTAGCGTATTCCATCCCGAACTTCATGTTCAGGCAGGTCTGGGTCAGTCACCGAGAAAACTGTGATTTTATGTTCTCGATTCAAATAAGGCAATATCTCATCAATGTAAGTCTGAATAGCTCCACCTCGGATAAAAGGGACAGGTAACTTTTCTGTACAGACTAATAAGATCTTCACGTTATTGATTTGACCTCTTGGGTTAATGTTGCAAAGAGTGATTCAAAAAAAAGCTCCGTATAAATCAGAACTACTTATGCACTGACACCGAAGATTTGAGCAACAATATTGTACTTCAGAACTGATGTCTGATTTTTCAACCTTTTTAACTAACTTGTCCTTTGCGAATAATGTTTTAGTAGTTCGCCAAAGCAACGCATCCAGACTGAATCCTGTGTAAAAAACTCGGTAACTCGTGGTAAACCGGGTTGATGTGCGAGGCGAAGTTACTGTGGTGAAGCACTAGTAGTCTACCAACCCAAAAATGCTGGGTGAAGGTCAGGGAGTAGGGAGTATAGGGGAATAGTTCGATTCCTCAAAGTTTCCTGTGGTGAAGCACTAGTTCATGTCATCTAGTGGTTCATGTCATTAGGACTTAGAGACTTCCAACAAATAAGTTATCCATTTTGTGGGCTGTCCCCAACCACCCTAAATCTACGACGGTTGGGGACACCCAAAGAGTGCTAAAAAATCCAGGACTAAAGTACTGATTATGAAATGATTCGCTCATCATAACTAATAACATGTACTACTAGTACTCCATGTTATTAATTTTGATGAGTTAGTAGTTAATAGTAAGCACAAAGAGTGCTGAAAAATCCAGGACTAAAGTACTGACTACGAACTGATTCGCTCTTCAGAACTAATGACATGAAGCACTAGTAGTTGATGTCACAAGGGAGGTGTCGAGAGGAATGCACATGACATGAGGCAAGTTCCCCGAACAACGCCGAAGACAATCTTAGAGGATGTCTCAAAAGTTGTAAAGTTTGCCGAAGAATCCCTAAGAGTCAAAAGCTTTGAGTGTAGGGAATCTGCCAGCAAACTAAGATGCTGCTAAGGCAATTGCATCATTACCATGGGTTTTTACTGTCTGTTTAGACTTGTCGCGCTTATGTTTGACGAGTCCTAACCTGTCTCTGAAACAGCCGTTGAGCAAGAGTCTATGTTAACCACAGAAGGAATTTTATAAGCCTAGCTACGCAACCATTTTTGACCTACAGTAACTGGTGAAATTCCGCGTCCATGTTTATACCAAACCTTTGCTCGTTTTTCTCACACAAACTTTTTCCTACTTTGCTTAAAAATATTGTCAATTAAAAAGGGAGTAGGAAATAATTAGTGGGGACTTGGTTGGGAAACACCAGTTGAAATCCACCAAATCAAAGATTTTGGTGGGGAAAATGTTATTAAATTTTTTCACCCCATATCTAACTCTTGTTGTCTTGGTAGTTATAGCTTTAAAATCCGCCTTAGTCCCACAGTCCCTTATTAGAAGATTTTTTTTGCTTGACAATCACAATAACTGGCTGCACAGAATCGCCTACTTCCCCTCCTTCCTGTAGCTGAGAAATCGTCTTTATTACTTGTCTGAAAAGCCGACCCCTACCTTCTCGAAGATCGCGGATACGATCCTTTTTCTGGTTGCCGAATTCAAGAATAATAGTATTTGTTTTTTTAGGATTACTGCTCGCGCTCTGAGTCTCTGACATTAGATTACCTCGCTATTTTGGTTGTATTTTTACACAATTCCTCAGATTAAATGAGTATCATCGTTGTTACTGAGGATTTTTATTAATCAATGAGGCAGAAATTGAGGTTAATTTTTTAACTCAATATCACTCAAAACCAAAATTGATGGTCTCAACTTATTAATTTTAAGAGGATGTTTTAAAAGTCATGGAAGGTATAGTTTTGTCGTTTTGAAGAGAGTCAGTTTCATCAAAAAATCTAGGTTTGATCCATAATTAAGATGCTTTGTTCTACTGACTATGAAAGCTAAATACCCTTTTAAAACATCCTCTACAATGCGACGACTCTGCTTAACGGCAGTTATTTTTCCCTGTGTCTTGTAAGTACTGCATATGGAGAAAACTAAAATAGATTTAGTTTGTATATACTGTATGCACCACCCAACTTCGACAAAGACTTGCTCACATTCTTATTTAAATCACGAAGCCAGCCGTTCTTCTTCTTTTTATTGGAAGTTTCGTGCCGATCTAAGTAAGTCTTAGTTGCTTTGACTTGCTTTTTGGCCATACTCCTGACGCTCTTTTCCCAAGGACTCAAAAGTTTCGATTGCTTCTTCTTCTTTTTCTTTCTCTTCCCTCGCTTCCCGTAGATGGTTTCAGGGTAGCCCCCCAAGGAATCTTCGCTACGCAGCACCACGGCTCGTTTAAGACCCAGTCTGTTGCTCATGTCTGTTATTTTTTTACAAATTTAGCTTTGCTCAATCTTATAATAACATAGATGATACATCACAATTCAACAAAAAAATTAGAACTTACGCAAAAATTGTCAAAAAGCTTAATTTCTAGAACCGCCAAAACGCCAAGAACGGCTTCTCCTTACGGACGGGCTTTGGCAACGTGTAGCGTCTCCGTAAGGAGAAGAATTCCTAGAGAGTGCGTAAGTCCTGAAAATTAAGTAAGCCGACACAATAAAACTGATGTATTTTTAATTTTGTCAAAACTATCGAATTTGAAGGTGAAGGTATTCTTGGGGTGCATCCAAATTTTTATTCTTCCAAAAAATGTAAATCAATCATGAGAAAGTAAAGGGGAATTAAACACAAGCACTATCTACGGGGGCTGCCATAACAGAAGAAGAAAACCAACTCTTAATCGCGAACATGCTCGTGCGATCGCAGAAATACTCTACAAAAACCCTCGAGTTGAGGATCTGACAAACTCAGGCAAGATAAAAGTAGTACGTAGTCAAATGCAGGAACATGTAACGCCTTTTGCTCGCTAAATAAAAACTGGGATGCTCCCGTATTGTTGCCCTTATCCTGGCATTTTTTGTCTTTTGCCTGTGTTCTTTTCTAGTGTTCCTAGACTTGTTGATAATTTACGTCTGCTTGAATAAATGCTCAAGGAAAAATATATTCCCACACCACTGGTTGAAAAAAAACAGCGGAAAAAAGTAGAAATAGTTGAGGAACTTAATAACCGTCGTTTTTCAATCACTTATGTGATATGGCGATTTATCGTTTATTTTTTAGGCGTATTATTCCGCCGATTTATCAAAAAGCCGGATATGCAAAAAACGGCAACCGGGTTGCGAGAAATATTTGAAGAATTAGGTGGTCTATGGGTTAAAACAGGTCAGCTACTAGCATTACGAACAGACCTCTTTCCTCAAGAAGTATGTGATCAATTACTACGCTTGCAATATGGTGCTATTGGATTTCCAATGGAGATAGTACGCTCAACTATTGAATCGGAATTGGGTGTTCCAATGGATAAAATCTTTGCAAGTTTTGATGAGGAACCCATAGCAGCTGCGTCTATTGCTCAAATTCACACCGCAGTGTTGTCTAAAAACCAAACCACTGTGGTGGTCAAAGTTCAACGTCCCGGCTTAGAGTCGGCTTTCAAACGGGATTTAGAAGTCATTAAACTTTTCGCCAATTTGTTGAGAGCGTTGAATATTGCCAATTATCTGCGTTTGGATGAAGCTGTATTAGAAGTGGAGAGAATTTTTCAGGAAGAGCTAGATTACCGCTATGAGGCGTCCAATATGCGTCGGATGAAAAAGACTCTCAGAGAACACGGCGTTTACACTCCGTCACTATACAGAAAATATTCCAAACGTCGGGTTTTGGTTATGGAGTACATTCCGGGTGTATTGATGGCTGACTACATCAAGGTTTTAAATAACGATCCTGACAAAGCGAAGAAATGGGATGAGGAAAATAATGTAGACCGTAAAAAGGTGGGAGAAAAATTATCTTTATCCTTATTTCGACAAATATATGAAGATAATTTATATCATGCGGATCTACATCCTGGTAACATATTTTTGTTGCGTGATAGCAAGTTTGTGTTGATTGACTTAGGAAGTGTTGGTTCCCTAGACAAAGATTTGAAGACTAACTACTCAAACTACACTGCTGCAATGGGAAAAGAGGATTATCCGAAAGCAGCCGACTATATCATCCGCTTTGCCGTAGATATTCCCAGAGTGGACATACCTAGATTACGTGCGGAAATGGCACGTGCAGTTGGAACTTGGGCAGCTAAATCCCGGCTCGACGGGTTATCATTTGCGGAAAAATCCATAGGTGGAGCTAGTTCCGAACTGAGCAAGGTAGCTGCTCAATATCAAGTGCCAAGCAACTGGTCATTTTTGAAGGTAACCAGGTCTCTCCTAACGTTGGATGGCTCGCTCCAGTACCTCATACCAGATTTTAATTTCTTAAAGCTGATCAATAAATATAACAAACAGGCACAGCGCCGTGCTTTTATTCGGAGTCTCTGTCTGACAAATATTATGGCATCCGTGAACGATTTTTTTGAGACTGTGGATGAATATAACACTTTGATTCTTCCCAAAGTACGCGAGCGAACCATACCTTATGACGGAACTATTAATAAGTTTGCTCTTTCCCTGGCGTTCGTTTTACGTATGTTCTCTTATGCAATACTGATTGGCGGAGTTGTCTTAGCCTACGCCTTCCTCTTTCAGCATCATTTTGCAATCATTAAACTCATTCATAATCAACTATTTGATGAAATCGTCAGACAGATACCGCCAATACCATACCTGGAATGGATTTTGATATTTATAGCTATGACATTGATTTTCCGAACCTTATCAGCTTGTTCAGTCATTTTGGAGCAAAAGGAATACGAAGGAAAAAGTATTTTATAAAGCTTTACAAAAAATCTAGCCGAGTGTAGACAAATTTAAGCGCTTACAGGTATGATGACGTTGAAAGTTATTTAATTGTCCAACGAGGGATATTGAACTAAGCTCAATATCCCTCGTTGGACGATGAGAAATGAGATCTCTATCTCTTTCTGCAATCTAAGTAGGTAAGCACCAATAAACCTACCTATATAACGAAATGTAAAACCCTCGAAACCCTTGTGATTACTTCACTTCGTTACGTTCGCAATGACGTAGTTACGTTTTATCGCACTTATCTACTTACTCAAGTTAGAGGATGTTTGAAAAGTCTCAATTCATACAGTCTTGGCGATTGGAAATCCCACGCCAGTTGCTCCTCCCAAGGGGAGACGCTGCGCGAACAAGTCGGCAAAGCCGCCCAAGCACTGGCTCGGCTACATAGACAAAAACCACCGACCTGGGTTGGAAAGCCTTGATGTTTGTGTGAGTCCGCGCAGACGAACAATGCCAGTGTAGTAGCGAATTATATTCGCCCAAAACTTTTCAAACATCCTCTAAAGACGCTGAGTTTCCACGGATCTGACGAGGTTTTATCAGGGTTTGAAGATAGTCAGTTTGAAATTTCATCCCTTGCTTCTATAAGCCAAAATCTCCTCTGAAAGAACCAAGTTAAAAAAGATTTTCGGATCTAATCAATTCAATATTATCTGTACACAGATAGATGCACGAGCTAAATCCTAAGGATTACTGAAAAAGACATGTATCATAAGTTACTTCATCACTGTCTTTATGACCTCACATTTATCGGATGATGTTAACTGCTATGCTAAATTTGCTTTTTATACTAAAGTAAGTATTGGAAGCAATATTATCTCTAGATTTGACGGCAAATACTTTGAAAGCCTTAATTTAAGCCTGAATCAGCTAATATTTTTCCCGGATTGCTAATTAAAATCTGACAACTCTTGCGCCGTAGCTTGACAGCGATTAAAATCGCTTTTGTTGTACTGACTCTTTTATTCAGAGACCTAAGGTTTTCGCACTCTAGTTAAGTTTTGACATGAATCAAAATTTCCAACAAGATAAAGAGGATTTTTCTTCCAGCAAAGAGGGAGTTGAAGTCCAAAAACAGGCGAGCATCCAAACCGACGACAGAGCAAACCACAAGAGTGAAGCGATCGCTATTATAGGTATTGGTTGTCGCTTTCCCGGAGCTAATGACTACGAACAATTTTGGCTTAACCTGGAACAAGGCGTCAATAGCATCAGCGAAATTCCTCCCCAGAGGTGGGATGTCCAGAAGTATTATTCTCCCAATCCTCAAGAACGAAATAAAAGTATTAGTAAGTGGTCTGGATTGATTGAGGCTTCAGATGAGTTCGATGCCCAATTTTTTGGTATCTCCCCTCGTGAAGCTAAAATGATCGACCCTCAGCAGAGGTTGATGCTGGAATTGAGTTGGTCTTGTTTGGAAGACGCTGGGTATTCACCATCTCAACTGTCAGGAAGCCCAGTTGGTGTTTTTATTGGAGCTTGTAATTACGACTCAATCCTTTCAATGAACCAGGATCAAGAAAACATCGAGGGACATATTGGAACAGGAACTTGGACTTGCATGATTCCTAACCGAATTTCTTACTTGTTTGATTTTCGTGGTCCGAGTGTTCCTGTAGACACAGCTTGCTCCAGTTCACTAGTAGCAATCCATCTGGCTATTAATTCTCTTAAAGAAAAGGAATGTGAAATAGCACTGGTAGGTGGAATTAGTGTTTTGAATACACCGAGAATATACATCCACATGAGTAAATTAGGGATGTTGTCCCCAACAGGACAGTGCCACAGTTTTGACAGTCATGCAGATGGGTATGTCAGAGGGGAAGGAGCAGGGATAATTTTATTAAAACCTCTGGCGAAAGCTATTGAGGATCAAGATCATATTTATGGTGTGATTAAAGGAAGTGCTGTCAATCATAGTGGAAAATCACGAACTCTGACCTCTCCCAGTATTTATGCCCAAGCTAAAGTGGTGCGTGCTGCGTATACCAAAGCCAATATCGCCCCTAATACAGTTTCCTATATTGAAGCTCATGGCACTGGTACTCCATTGGGAGACCCAATCGAAATTAATGCCCTGAAACGAGGGTTTAGACAACTGTATCAACAGTATAAGCTGCCAGGATCTGCAAAATCTTATTGTGGTCTAGGGACAGTTAAAACCAATATTGGACATTTGGAAGGAGCAGCAGGAATTGCTGGGGTGATTAAAGTCCTCTTAGCAATGAAGCAGAAAAAACTGCCCAAGACTCTAAATTTTCAGCAATTAAATCCACGTATTGAGTTAGAGAATAGCCCCTTTTATATAGTCTCTGAAACCCAAGAATGGCAGCAATTAAAGACATCGGCAGGTGAAGTAATACCTCGGCGGGCTGGTGTAAGCTCCTTTGGGGCTGGGGGTGTGAATGTTCATGTTGTTCTTGAAGAGACACCAGAGCTAGAAACTCAGAAGCTACGAGATGACCGTCCTCTACACATTTTAACCCTCTCGGCAAAGAATGAGAAGGCTTTGGGGGAACTGGTCAAAAAATATCAAGGATATTTGCAGTCACATCAAGAAGTATCGATCGCAAATATCTGCTTCATAGCTAATACGGGGCGTACCCATTTTGAACAAAGATTAGCGGTAGTAGCTGAATCTAACGCTGAATTACAGAAACAACTGGAAGCTTTCCTCAAGGTTAATCAGACAAATGGACTAGTGAGAGGACAAGCTAGAGGTGAAAGTCCAAAAGTAGCTTTTCTCTTTACGGGTGAGGGTTCCCAGTATGTAAATATGGGTTGGGAATTATACCAAACTCAACCCACTTTTCGTCAAATATTGGAGGAATGCGACCAAATTCTGCGACCTTATCTAGAGAAGCCTTTGTTATCAGTGCTTTATCCACAGTCAACAGCACTTGCAGAAAGCCCCTCACTTTTAGATCAAACTGCCTACGCTCAAAGCGCTCTGTTTGCAATAGAATATGCCTTGGCTCAGTTGTGGCAATCTTGGGGCATCAAACCAGATGTAGTCATGGGTCATAGTCTCGGTGAATATGTCGCAGCAACTGTCGCAGGAGTATTCAGCCTAGAAAATGCACTGAAACTGATTACGACTAGAGCAAGGCTAATAGAATCTATATCAGGGAAGTTTGAAGCCGTAGCCAAAGAAGTCACCTACAGCCAGCCTCAGATACCTATAATCTCTAATCTTACTGGAGAAAAAGCCACATCAGAAATCGCCACCTCTGGATATTGGATAGACCATATTGGGCAACCCGTGCGCTTTGCTGACAGCATACAAACTCTACAGCAACAGGGGTGTAAATTGTTCTTAGAAATCGCACCCAAGCCTATACCGTTGGAAATAGGTCGGCAATGTTTACCAGAGGATGTGGGATTATGGTTGCCTTCACTAAATCCTGATCGAGAAGATTGGCAACAGATGCTCTCAAGTTTAGGGCAGTTGTATGTGAAAGGAGTGAAGGTGGATTGGTCGGAGTTTGACAAAGATTATCCCCGTCGCAAAGTGGCACTGCCTACTTATCCATTTCAAAGACAACGCTATTGGCTGGAAACTTCTGAAAAAATAAATCAACGAAATGGACATCAAAAAGATATTCTGGAAAATAGCCTAAATCCAATTGCTAAACTACTGAATGAAATTGATACGCTGAAGTTAGCACAAGATCTGAATATCTCTGAACAACTGACAGAGCAAGAGCAAAAATTGCTACCTAAACTCTTAAAGATTTTAACGATTCGGGCTCAAAAATATAGTCAATCGTCAGAACAACAATTAGGCATTTTACAACAACTTGAAAAAACCGCAGAGAGAGAACGCCAACAGCTAATGATACATTACCTGCAAGGTGTTGTTGGTCAATTGTTAGGATTCCATGACTCCCAAAGCCCCGATTCACAGTTAGGATTCTTTGATATGGGCATGAACTATTCGATGATGCTGGAACTCAAGAATCTGTTAGAAACAAGTTTCAATTGTTCTATTTCAGTCACAATATTGTCTGAGCATTTTAATATTCAAGAGCTTGCTAAGTATTTGATCACAAAGGTTTTTGTCGGGGAATTAGAGGAAAAATTTGAGATTGATAACTATGAGAATCAAAAAACTATTGTAGATAGTGAACTCCAACCACTATGTGAGGATGCGATCGCCAATGCCATTAAAGAGGAACTAATCGCGACGGCTCTTCAAGATGAACTTAAAGAAATCCAACTAATACTTAACCAGGGAATATAAAATGACCAATAATTCAGAGACAGAACAACAAGTTATTTCTTCCCAACAAGTGCTTCAAACTATCAAAGAGATGCGAAATAGACTTGAAGCAGTCAACAAAGAAAAAACTGAACCTATCGCAATTATTGGTCTGGGTTGCCGATTTCCGGGTAATGCAAATGACCCTTCCTCATTCTGGCGTTTATTACATGAAGGTATTGATGGTGTAACAGAAGTACCACCTGGTCGATGGGATGTTGATGCTTACTATGATCCCAATCCCGATACACCTGGGAAAACCTACACAAAACAAGGTGGTTTTATCCAGCAAGTAGACCAGTTCGACCCCTTATTTTTTGGAATTTCCCCCAGAGAAGCAGCTAGTTTAGACCCCCAACAAAGACTGCTTTTAGAAGTGACCTGGGAAGCCCTAGAAAATGCCGGACAAACACCAACAAAACTCAGAAACAGCCAAACAGGTGTATATGTGGGCATTTGCACAGACGACTATGCCCAACGGAATATGAGTCTGGAGAACAGCTCCTCAATGGATGCCCACTTTGGCACAGGTAACGCCCGCAGTATGGCTGTAGGTCGTATTTCTCACTTCCTTGGCTTACAAGGACCGAATATTCAGTTAGATACTGCCTGTTCCTCTTCATTACTAACCGTACATCTAGCTTGCCAGAGTTTGCGTTCTAAAGAATCCAATCTCGCCCTTGTAGGCGGAGTCAATCTGATTCTATCGCCCCTCAGCACTATTGTTCGTTGCCAATTGAAAGCCTTAGCTCCCGATGGACGCTGCAAAACTTTTGATGTTTCGGCAGATGGTTATGGTCAGGGGGAAGGATGTGGCATGGTAGTTCTGAAGCGTCTCTCGGATGCCATAGCTGATGGGGATACCGTTTTAGCGGTGATTCGAGGTTCGGCTGTTAACCATGACGGACCAAGTAGCGGTCTGACAGTTCCCAACAAAATGGCTCAGAAAGAAGTGATTCAGCAAGCACTACAAAATGCGAGAGTGGAGCCGAATCAGGTGAGCTATGTGGAAGCTCACGGCACAGGAACATCCCTTGGAGACCCCATTGAGCTAGAGTCTTTGGCAGCAGTTTATGGCAAAAACCGTCCCATAAATCAACCCTTGGTAGTTGGTTCAGTAAAAACCAATTTCGGGCATTTGGAAGCAGCAGCAGGAGTTTCTGGTTTGATTAAGGTGGTTTTATCGCTTCAGAATCAAGAAATACCGCCCCATTTGCACCTAAACAAACCCAATCCCCTCATTCCTTGGCATCAACTTCCTCTGGTAGTTCCTACTTCAGCAATTCCCTGGAATGTAGGCAATCAGTCCAGGATTGCAGGTATCAGTGCCTTCGGAATTAGTGGTACAAACGTTCATATAATCTTGGAAGAAGCGCCAGAGCAAGTCCAACCTGAAGAATCTTTAGAGCGTAAATTACATATATTATCTCTCTCAGCAAAAACTCCAAAGGCTCTGGAAGAGTTAGTTAGTAGTTATGCCGATCATCTGGGAAATTATCCGGAATTAGAGCTAGAAGATATCTGTTATACCGCAAATACAGGGCGATCGCATTTCAATCATCGACTCGCGGTGATTACCCAGGGTAAAGCTGAACTCGCTACAAAACTCAGCAACATCACAGCAGGTAAAGAGGTTGCAGGACTATTTTCTAGTCAAATATCTAACAGCACAAGTTCACCCAAAGTAGCTTTTCTCTTTACAGGTCAGGGTTCTCAGTATATCAACATGGGTTTGCAGTTGTATCAGACTCAACCTACCTTTCGGAAAACCCTGGAGCAATGTGACGAAATTCTGCGACCATATCTAGAGAAGCCCTTGTTAGAAGTGCTTTATCCACAGTCAACAGCAGCAGGAGAAAATGCCTCACTTCTAGATCAAACCGCCTACACTCAAAGCGCCCTATTTGCAATAGAATACGCCTTAGCTCAGTTGTGGCAATCCTGGGGAATCACACCAGATGTAGTCATGGGTCATAGTGTAGGTGAATATGTGGCAGCAACTGTAGCAGGAGTCTTCAGCCTAGAAGAAGGACTGAAACTGATTGCGACTAGGGGAAGGTTAATGCAGCAGTTGCCTAGCGGTGGAGAGATGGTATCAGTTTTAGCATCAGAGGCGCAGGTACGAGAGGCGATCGCATCTTATGCAGACAAAGTAGCGTTGGCGAAGCCAGCCGTAGGCATCGCAGCCATCAATGGTCCCGACAGCATCGTGATTTCCGGTGTTGGTGAAGCCATCCAAGCAATTTGTCACAATTTGGCAGAGATGGGAATCACGACCAAACCGCTACAAGTGTCCCATGCCTTCCACTCTCCGTTAATGGAACCTATGCTAGCGGAGTTTGAAGCCGCAGCAAAAGAAATTACCTACAATCAGCCGCGAATCCCAGTAATTTCTAATGTTACTGGACAACAGGCAACAGAGAACATCGCCACTCCTGAATATTGGGTGAATCATATCCTGCAACCCGTGCATTTTGCTCAGAGTATGCAAACTCTGCATCGGGAAGGATATAAACTGTTCTTGGAAATCGGACCTAAGCCAATACTCCTGGCAATGGGTCGTCAATGTCTACCAGAAGAGGTCGGCACCTGGCTGCCTTCATTACGTCCCCCTCAAGAAGATTGGCAACAAATACTCTCCAGTTTAGGGCAATTGTACACCCAAGGAGTAGGAGTAGACTGGTCTGGATTTGACCGTGATTATTCCCGGCGCAAAGTATTACTCCCAACCTATCCGTTTCAACGGCAACGCTATTGGCAGGAAGTAGAACAAAACAAGGATAAAACTGTTTCAACACCAATTGTCCAATTGCTCAACCAAGGTGCTACCGAGGGGTTAGCAAAGGAACTAGAACTAGCAGGGGAACTGACCGCACAAGAGCGACAATTACTGCCAAAATTACTCGGACTTTTGGTTAAACGGCAGCAAAATTATCTGGAATTCAAAGGGGGTATAGTTCACGAATATTACAATGCCGTAGCAATTTTGGGTCAAGAGCAAGCTGGAAATCAGGCAGATGCAAAATCGGAATCAGCATTCTTAACTTTTGGTTTATTCCCAGAAAAAGTTCCCGATTTTTCTTGGATTAAATGTCTCACAGAGCCGAATCAAGAAAAATCACATCAAATGATTGTTGAGTCTCAAAAAGAGTTGAGAAAATTATTGTTTGCTCAAGTAAATTTCTCAGCTTGTGAAAAAGTTTTAGACTTTGGCTGCGGATACGCTTCGGATTTAATTCAGCTAGCTCAAAAGTATGAGCATCTGCAATTGAATGGATACACAATTTCCAGCGAACAAGCCAAACTTGGAAGCGAAAAAGCTGATGAAAAGCAACTCCAAGAACGGGTAAAAATATTTAATCGCGATAGTGCCAAAGATGAGTTCCCCGACCAGTATGATTTGGTATTTGGGTTTGAAGTAGCCCACCACATTCTGGATAAAAAGGCATTATTTGCTAATATTGGCAATCATTTGAATCAACAGGGATATTTGGTGTTGGCAGATTTCATCTCTAACAGTGAATTTACCATCGATCATCAGGAAACATCTTCCTACTTTATTACTAAATCGGAGTGGGTAGAGCTACTATCTGAACATCATCTTCAGTTAGTCGCAGCCATTGATGTGAGTCCAGAAATATCTAACTTTTTGTACGACGCAGACTTTGAGCAACGTTTGGAACAGTTGTATCAAAAGAATCGTGACGAAAATGTTAAAGCTGGTTTCAAATCTTACTACCAATTAGGAAAAGTTCTTAGCAAAGGAATAGCCAGCTATGTATTGCTCACAGCTCAAAAGCAACAGCAGTTATCCAAAGAGAAAATAGCTGAGTGGAATCAACAAATACTGGCTCAACTGTCGTCTTACTCAGAGGTAACACCACAGCGTTGGCTCTATGAATTAGAGTGGCAACCCCAGAAACCATCAACTCCAAAAGAACAGACAACAGGAAACTGGTTGTTGTTTACAGAACCTGGTACTTTGGCGCAAGGATTAGTGAAAAAATTGGGTGAAGGATGTGTTTTAGTATCTCCTGGTTTAAGTTATCAAAAGATAGACGAAAAACACTACCAAGTTAACCCTACTGCTCCCGAAGAATTTAAACGTCTGTTGGGTGAAATCACTGCTCAAAACTCACAACTCCAGGGAATTGTTCATCTGTGGAACGTGCCAACAACTGATATTCAGTTAGAAACAGCCATAGAATATGGTTGCGCCAGTGTGCTGCATCTGGTGCAAGCCTTGGTACAAACCCAACAGCAACAGGTGACGCCTCTCTGGGTTGTAACCCTAGGTGCCATGAGTGTGGGTACTGACGGCGAAACAGTACAGGTGCAACAGACACCAGTGTGGGGATTAGGTCGGGTAGTAGCTCTCGAACATCCAGAACTGCAATGTCGCTTACTTGACTTGGAGCCGAACACCAAAGAAGAAGAACTGGTGCAACAGCTACATCAAGAAATCTTCTCAAAAGAAGAAGAAAACCAGATTGCTTACCGTCAGGGAGAACGTCGGGTAGCGCGACTGGTGCGTCGGCAGACAACCACTGAACAGCAACAAGAAATTACCATTGTCCCTGAAGGCAGTTACCTAATTACTGGTGGACTGGGGGCTTTAGGACTACAGTTAGCTAAGTGGCTGGCGGATAAGGGCGCTAAACATTTGGTACTTACCGGGCGCCGGAAACCTTCAGAGACAGCACAACAAACCATCACCCAAATAGAGCAAGCTGGAGTACAAGTCTCAGTGCTGTTAGGAGATGTCTCTGTTAAAGAAGATGCAGCCAGCATTGTAGAACAAGTCAAGGCATCCTTACCGTCATTGCGAGGTGTGATTCATGCAGCAGGAGTCTTGGATGATGGGGTTCTACAGCAGATGAACTGGGAACGCTTTACAAAAGTTATGGCTCCAAAAATTCAAGGAGGATGGCATCTGCACCAATTAACTCAGGAGTTACCGTTAGACTTCTTTGTTTGTTTCTCCTCAGCCGCATCTTTGTTGGGTTCAGGTGGTCAAGGTAATTATGCAGCCGCTAACGCTTTTCTGGATGGCTTGGCTGCTCATCGGCGATCGCTCGGTTTACCAGGATTGAGCGTGAATTGGGGTGCTTGGGGAGAAGGAGGTATGGCAGCCCGGATGGCAGAGCAGTTCCAAAGCCGGATTCGCTCTCTGGGTATGAGTAGCATTCCTCCGGAGCAAGGTTTGCAAATTTTGGATCAGTTGTTGGGGCAATCAGCGACCTTAGTAGGGGTGTTTCCTGTAAACTGGTCTGTGTTTGTCACACAATTGCCAGCAGGGATGAAGATGCCTGTATTGGAAGCATTTATCGATTCCCAGTCTGTAGCAAAAGAAACTCAGACCAGCGAGTTTTTAGCACAACTCAAAGCAGCTAAAGCGAGCGATCGCACCCAACTAATGACGAATTACCTCCAAGGTGTCGTCGGTAAGTTACTAGGATTCCCTGACTCTCAAATGTTAGACCCACAGCTAGGATTTTTTGATATGGGGATGGATTCTTTGCTGGCTTTAGAGTTAAGGAATTTGCTGCAAACCAGTTTGGGGTGTTCGGTTTCTTCGACGATTTTGTTTGAATACTCTAATATTGAGTCTTTAGCTGAGTATTTAACCACAGATGTTTTGGCACAAAAGCTAGAAGGGACGGTTGAGATTTCCCACAATGGTAAGCAACAACCGCCAGCAGTTGTTTCTGGTGAGAAACAAGCAACCTCCCAAGAGCCAGAGACAGATGCGTTAGAGGAGATCACCGAAGGTATCGCAGCAAAATTCCAACAGATACAAAACCTACTGAATAAGGGGGTATGATATGAATCAACCTCTTTCATCCCAGCAGTTGTTTGAGCTTCTAGAGCAAGTTCACAATAAACTAGAAGCAGTTGATCGGGAAAAAACTGAACCAATTGCCATTATTGGCATGGGTTGCCGATTTCCTGGTAATGCTAACGACCCCACTTCCTTGTGGCGTTTACTGCACGACGGTGTGGATGCTGTTAGCGAAATACCATCAGATCGCTGGGATATTGATGCCTTCTACGACCCAGATCCCGAAGCTCCTTTCAAGGCATACACCCGCAACGGTAGTTTTATTCAACAAGTTGACCAATTCGACCCTCAGTTTTTTGGCATGTCACCCAGGGAAGCAGCGAGTTTAGACCCCCAACAAAAGCTGCTGTTAGAAGTAACCTGGGAAGCTTTAGAAAACGCCGGACTTGCACCAAATAACTTGAGAAACAGCCGAACTGGTGTGTATGTGGGCATCTGCACAGACGATCATGTGTCTAACCAAATAGTCAACGCAGTTACCAACTTAGTTACCCCATCCAGTAAAAATCAAGAGACTTCCATTTCTGTCGATGGCTACACTGGGATAGGTGTTGCCCGCAGCGTCGCAGTGGGTCGTATTTCCCATCTACTTGGGTTGCAAGGACCCAATATTCAGTTAGATACTGCTTGTTCCTCCTCTCTAGTAGCCGCACATCTGGCTTGCCAAGGTTTACGTTTAAAAGAATGCAATCTTGCCCTCGTGGGCGGAGTCAATGCGATTTTGTTTCCTGGGAATACTATCGCTCGTTGTAAGATGAAGGCTCTGGCTCCTGATGGTCGCTGCAAGACTTTCGCTGCTTCGGCAGATGGTTATGGTCAGGGAGAAGGATGTGGGATGGTCGTCCTGAAGCGTCTCTCGGATGCTATAGCTGATGGTGATTCAGTTTTAGCAGTGATTCGAGGTTCGGCTACCAACCACGATGGACCAAGTGGTGGTTTAACTGTGCCTAATAAGAAAGCTCAAAAGGAAGTGATCCAGCAAGCACTGCAAAATGCCAGAGTGGAGCCGCATCAGGTGAGCTATGTGGAAGCTCACGGCACGGGTACTACTCTTGGGGACCCCATTGAACTAGAATCTTTAGCAGCAGTCTATGGCAAAAAACGTCCTCAGAATGAACCGTTGGTAGTTGGTTCGGTTAAAACCAACTTCGGACACCTGGAGGCTGCCGCTGGCGTTTCATCTTTGATGAAAGTTGTGCTGGCGCTTTACCATCAGGAGATACCGCCTCATTTGCACTTTACTGAGCCTAATCCTTACATACCTTGGAATGAAATTCCTGTGGTTATTCCCACTTCAGGAATGCCCTGGGTTCGGGGAGAAAAGCCCCGGATGGCGGGAGTGAGTTCCTTTGGGATGAGTGGGAGCAACGTTCATCTGATTTTGCAAGAAGCTCCAGAACAGATTAAAAGTCCAAAGTCCAAAGTCCAAAGTGGAGATTTTTTAGAACGTCCTCTTCATTTACTAACTCTATCGGCGAAAACTCAAAAGGCTCTGGAAGACTTAGCCAATTCTTATCAGAATCATTTGGAAATTCATCCAGAACAAAGACTGTCCGATATCTGTTACACGGCTAATACTGGACGCTCTCATTTTCAGTATCGTCTTGCGGTGCTGGCTACTTCGGGAGCGGAACTGAAGGAAATATTGGGAGATTTCAATACGAATCAGGAAGTCGTAGGGTTGTTCTCCGGTCAACTCCAGAGTACCAGCAGTCAACCAAAAATAGCTTTCTTGTTCACGGGTCAAGGCTCTCAGTATGTAAGAATGGGATGGGAGTTATATCAGACTCAACCGATTTTTCGTCAAGCTTTAGAACAATGCGATCGCATTCTGCAACCTGACCTAAAAATCCCTCTACTAGAAGTACTCTATCCCCAAACAGAAGTAGAAGAGCAAGTTTCTCATCTCCTGAATGAAACCGCATACACTCAACCGGCTTTGTTTGCTCTGGAATATGCCTTAGTACAGTTGTGGAAATCCTGGGGAATAGATCCAGATGTCGTGATGGGTCACAGTGTGGGAGAATATGTCGCTGCAACTGTAGCTGGAGTCTTTAGTCTGGAAGATGGTCTCAAGCTGATTGCCACTAGGGGACGGTTAATGCAACAATTACCCGCAGGTGGTGAAATGGTGTCGGTGTTGGCATCCGAGTCTCAGGTAAGAGAAGCTTTAGCATCTTATACTTCACAAGTAGCAATTGCTGCTTTTAACGGTCCTGAAAGTATAGTGATTTCCGGGGACAGTGAAGCTATTGGGACAATCTGTAGCAGTCTAGAATCCCAAGGAATCAAGGTCAAACCCCTACAGGTATCACACGCTTTCCACTCACCATTGATGGAACCAATGCTAAGGGAATTTGAAGCAGTAGCTCAACAAGTCACCTACCATCAGCCTCAAATTCCGCTAATATCTAATGTGACGGGCAAACTAGCTGATGAAAACATTGCTACACATCAATACTGGGTGCGTCATGTTAGACAACCTGTAAGGTTTGCTCAGGGTATGGAGACGCTACATCAGCAAGGATATAGAGTTTTCTTGGAAATCGGACCTAAGCCCATACTATTGGGAATGGGTCGTCAATGTCTGCCAGAAAATCAAGAAGTGTGGTTACCTTCTTTGCGTCCATCCCAAAGTGATTGGGAACAAATGCTCTCTAGTTTGGGGCAGTTGTATGTGCAGGGAGCTAAGGTAGACTGGTTAGGGTTTGATCAAGATTACACTCGTCGTAAGGTAATGTTGCCAACTTATCCCTTCCAACGGCAACTTTATCCCAGAGAACCAGTTCAAGACCTCCAAAAACTCCCATCTGTTAGGATTAAGTCGGAAAATACTCCTATCATTAACCTCCTCAGTCAAGGATATACCGCAGAGTTAGCTCAACAACTAGAAAAAGCTGGTAATTTCTCACCCGACCAAGTAAAATTTTTACCCGATTTATTAGCAGTATTAGCTCAAAAATATCAGCAACAATTAGCAAAAGCCACTATTAAAGATTGGCTCTATCAAGTTGAGTGGAAACCTTTCAATATTAGTCAGCAAAAGCCGAATTTTCAACTTAGTCATTGGTTGATTTTTGCTGACTCCACTGGGGTGGGAGAAGCTCTGAAGACTCAATTGCAACACCAAGGACATGAATGCAGTTTAGTTTATCGAGGCGATAATTATCAAAATTCTGAAAGAGGAATTTATCAAATTAATCCTGAACATCCCCAGGAATTTGAACAACTCTATCAAGCAATTATTGAAACAAGTACATTACCCATACAAAGGGTAATTCATCTGTGGAGTTTAGATGCTACTTGTGAACAAGATTTAACAATTTCTGCCTTAGAGTCAGCGCAAGTTTTGGGATGTGGCAGTGTACTGTATTTGTTACAGGCTCTAGTCAAAAACCCCAAGACTACTTTACCCCAATTGTGGCTAGTCACCAGAGGATCGCAGCCCGTCTCCCCATCAAAGACAGAACAACTAGCAATCACTCAATCATCTTTGTGGGGGTTAGGTCGAGTCATATCTTTTGAACATCCGCAACTCTGGGGTGGTTTGGTAGATTTAGATCCACAAGGTTTAGAAGATGAAGCACAAAAACTACTGCAACTGTTAGCAGACAACAAAAAAGAAGACCATCTAGCCCTGCGCGATCGCAAAGCATACATAGCTCGTTTAGTCAAGCAATCTCTGCCGGAATTTGAATCCCTGTCATTGCGTTCTGATGCAACTTATCTGATTACTGGAGGTCTAGGAGCTTTAGGATTAAATACAGCCGAGTGGATGGTGTCCAAGGGAGCCAAACATTTAGTTTTAATTAGTCGTCGCCAACCTGCTGAACAAGCACAGAAAACGATTGAGCGTTTAGAACAAGCAGGAGCGAGCATTCATGTCTTGTGTGCAGATATCTCTAGCGAACAAGATGTGGTGAGAATTCTAGAGCAAGTGCAGACATCCCTACCCCCATTGCGAGGCGTGATTCATGCAGCTGGAGTCTTGGATGATGGGATGATGCAGCAAATGAGTTGGGAGCGTTTTATTCAGGTGACGGCTCCGAAAGTAAAAGGTGCTTGGTATCTGCATAAATTAACTCAACAGCTCCCGCTAGATTTCTTTGTCTGCTTCTCTTCAATGGCTTCGTTACTGGGTTCCCCTAGTCAAGGAAACTATGCTGCTGCTAATGCGTTTATGGATAGTTTAGCGCATCATCGTCGCCGGATGGGATTACCAGGATTAAGCATTAACTGGGGAGCATGGTCTGAAGGTGGGATGGCTACTCGTGTAACTAGTCAGTATCAGAGTCGATTGCAAACATCTGGTATAGGTTCTATTTCTCCAGAACAAGGACTACAAGTATTAGAGCAACTTCTACTCAGCCAGTCTACATCACAGGTGGGGGTACTACCCGCAGATTGGTCAGTTTTGGCAGAACAATGGAATTTAGGAAATCCAAGTTCATTGCTTTTGGAACTGTTAGAACGGGAAAAATTACAACAGCAACCTGCACTAAAACAAAAGAATGACAAAGCAATTTTAGAGAAATTAAAAGCAGCTCCAGAAACTGAACATCAAGAGATTTTGAGAATTTATCTGCAATCTCTAGTAGCAAAGACTCTCAGAACCAATTTATCAGAGATTCCCACTAATGCCAATCTCATCGAACTTGGTATGGATTCTCTCATGACTATGGAAGTTGTCAATCAACTCAGTCGCGATTTAGATTTCATGATTTACCCCAGGGAATTTTATGAGCGACCTAGAATCGATTTTCTAACCGAGTACTTGAGTGCTGAACTTGGAAACAAAGCCATTGGACTTAACTCTCATCAACCATCTCCAACAACCTTAGAACTTTTTGAGACAAAATCCCTCACGAATTCCCCTCCTTTAACTCCAAGTTCAGAACGTCTCCCTGGTATTATCTTTATCCTTTCAAGTCCTCGGTCAGGTTCAACCTTGCTGAGGGTCATGCTAGCTGGTCATCCCTCCCTATTTTCACCACCAGAGTTGCATCTTTTACCCTTTAATACTATGAGAGAGCGAGAGGAACAACTCAACCTTTCTCACTTGGGTGAAGGGCTACAGAAAGCTTTAATGGAAATTCTCAATCTAGATGCAACAGCTAGTCAGACTTTAGTTAAAGATATGGAGTTGCAGAATTTGTCGATTCAGCAGGTGTATCAGAAGCTTCAGGAAAATATAGCTCCCCGTCTGCTAGTAGATAAATCTCCTTCCTACGCTGTGAATCGTGCCATCCTAGAACGAGGAGAAGCTATATTTGCTAACTCCAAATACATTCACCTAGTTCGCCATCCCTATCCAGTCATTGAGTCATTTGTGCGGATGCGAATGCAAAAAATGGCAGGGTTAGGTGATGAAAATCCTTACCAGGTTGCAGAGCAGGTATGGACTAAGAGTAATCAGAATATACTAGATTTCCTGACGCAGATAGAACCAGAGCGCCAACACCAGATTCGCTATGAAGAACTTGTAAAAGATCCGTCTGCAATTTTATCACAACTGTGCGATTTTATCAACATTGATTTTGATTCTGCACTGTTGCAACCTTATGAGGGCGATCGCATGACTGAGGGTGTTTATCAAAGTTCATTGTCAATCAGCGATCCCAACTTTCTCAAGCACGATTCTGTAGATGCGAGTTTAGCAGACAAGTGGAAAACTATTCAATTACCCCATCGGTTAGGGGAACAAACGCGACAGATTGTAAACCAATTCAGTTATGAATTACCTAACCCCATCGATCATCTCTTAAATATACCTAAGAGCGAACAACAGAACCAAGTTTCTTTAACTGCGGATGAAAAGTTCTTAAAGTTCAGAGGAAATCAGATGTGCGTCTGTAGTTGGGGTTCCCTGGATAATCCTGTAGTTCTCTGTGTTCATGGAATTTTGGAACAAGGATTGTCTTGGCAAGAAGTAGCCCATCCTCTGGTAGCAAAAGGTTATCGGGTAGTAGCCCCCGATCTATTTGGTCATGGACGTTCTTCTCATTTAGAGATGGTCACTGGTTATAATTCTCTGACATTTTTGGCTCAAATAGATCGGGTGATTCAAGAATTACCAGACCAACCTTTATTTCTCGTAGGTCATTCGATGGGTGCAATGTTAGCTGCAATGATTGCTAGTGTGCGACAAGAGAAGGTAAAAGCCTTGTTTCTGGTAGAACCTCCACTACCTAGTGAGGAGAACAAGCAAGAGCCAATTAATCAGCTAACGACTTTTTTAGAATATTTTGCCTCTTCCCCGGAACATCCCATATTTCCAGATGTAGCAACTGCTGCGAGGAGACTGCGCCAAGTTACACCTGCTTTGTCAGCAGAATTTTCCTACATCCTCGCCCAACGGACTACAGAACCCTGTGAGGGCGGAGTTAGCTGGACTTGGGACCCAATTCTTCGGACTCGTTCTACCCTAAGTTTCAACAGCTTTAATGGAGGTCGATCTCAATATTTAGAAATGCTTAAACATATTCAAGTTCCCACCACATTAGTCTATGGAGATGGCAGTCAACTAAATCGTCCAGAAGATTTGCAACAACAGCAAACAGCTATGGCTCAAGCAAAACGAGTCTTTGTTTCCGGAGGACACAATCTCCACATCGAAGCTGCTTCTGCTTTAGCGTTACTGATTGAACAATAGTTTCCGTGTTTTTGCTCTATTACCCGTGAAAAGTTACCAAACAGCACTCTCAGCAGATTCTTCTGGAAAACCTAAGCGCGATCGCTCTTTCAAAAATATCTCTTGCATTCCCTCAGTATAAGGCAGCAACAAAGCCTTTTGTTCGGGATTCACACGGCTAATAATTTCATCCCCTAATACTTGACACCATTTTTCTGTCATTTCCCATTTGATTTCTACTCCCTCCACAACCATCTGACATAAAGGCAGTAATTCTTCTTCAAATGGTGCCATGCTCTTCTCTAAAAAACACAGCCATAAATAAGCCTGAAACATATTTAAGTCACGAAGGCAAGAGTGTGTTACACCAGAATCACTTAATGTTCCCCGACGGCTACGATGATTGGGCAATAATTCCCCAAGTCGATTATAAACACTTTGAGCAATATCCCTAGAAGATGGTAACATTTGCTCTACAATAATAAACTCAGGCGAATTTAATTCATATTTAGCACTTTGATTGGAGACTCGCTGCCACGGCATAGCAACTTGCTCTTCGACAAAATTTAAGTAAGAAGCAAACAATATTTTCTCAGATGGTGTAAGTTTTTTCAGAATTAAACTATTGCTAAAATTCAACTGCGTTGTCAAAAAACCAAGGGCACGCCAATCCTTAGATATAATATGTTGTTCTTGAAACACCATTAATATTGGTTCTAATGCGTATGCTAGTTCTTCGATTGCTGGTATACCCCATATACTAAGAGAATTACCGTTACTTGCAGCCGAAACGGAGGCACTATTTATGGATTGTTTTTGATAAACTTCTAGTACTTTTCTATACACTCTAAAGGCAAATTGAGTTATTCGCCTTGCCTCGTTCAAATCTAAAATATTAGGAATATAAGAATAAAGGGTTTTCGTTTGTATCCATGCCATGTTGCAGTTGATATCTAATACATTATCCTTTAACTTAGTAGCAGTTAAAGCTCGACCCTCTGGTGATGAGGCTTTAAGCAACGAATCAGGGAATGCTTCGTTTTCTAAAGAAAGAGGGGATAAATCAACTGTGTACCGCTGTGCCCAAAGATTAAGTAAACGGTCAACCGTGGGACTTTTTACAGATTGAGAGGTTTTTAACATAAATTTTACCTGGCTAAACTTGATTAATTAACTTTCCGTAGATTATTCGTATAATAGACATCGACCGAATTTAATGATGTGTTATCTGAAACCCTTGATGAGACGTAGCAGTGCTACGTCTCTACATTCATTTTCACGACGTTTGTCTAATTATATTTTGCATAGTATCAAGTGTAGTTCCTGGAAGTTTTATATATATTAATTAAGTTTAATTACTTCTCAGTGAATATAAATATTGCGATCGCTTTCAAAAAATCTTATAAGCAAATCTACTCATACCAACCGCAAGACTTGGGCGATCGCTTTTTGTTGGTAGTACATTAGCTTTTAAATTCTATAGCTTTAGCTTCTGGACGCAACCTGAGCTTTAGTTCTAGTTTACACTAACTTTAAGAATCATCTCGAAAATTTTACAAATTCTTGCCGATCGGTACTCGTTGGCTCCAGTAAATGGGTATACTATATTTAAATATACGTCCGTAACAATAGTTACAAAATAGCTGTTAAGATTTAAAACTTAACAGCATAAGAAAAAGAACTATCCAACATACTTAAGCGTATGTGTATTTATGCGATGGTTCGTATTGCAGTTTCCGTGGAGAGCGTTATTGTCGAAGCAAGCAACAAATCTTTTGATGAGTTAGGGAGATTATATATTCTGGCAAATTAGCTTGTAAATAACAGAATAATTTGCTTTCTTATTCTGTATCGAATGCGATCGCCATCAAAGTATCTCTAATACCATTTCTTTGTGAGGCTGCGCTTAATAACCCGACGAGTAAACTCGCGGCTACACGTACAAAGCCCAACCGACCTGGGCTAATTAGGCGCATCTTCATACAGAATTGGTATAACTACAAAAAAAGTACTTAATTTTCTTGCTGCATCGATAATATTGCTTAAGTTCAATGGGTGCAAATTTTATTATTGTTTCAAAAATCACTTTATCTTGTCTCCATCTTTTTTAATTTTATATGTGTGCTTGTTTCTGGTTAATCATGTAAAGGCTATATGCCTTTCTCTAGAAAAACTCTGGCTTTTTAACTTAATAAGAACGCTGAGAAAGGAAAAGATATGTATGTTAAGATGTTTGGTTTTTGTGAAAAAATGATGACGAAAATTTTAAAATTATATTAGACATCTCCAGAAATTAATTATGCGTTGCCCGAAACCCTTGATTAGACGTAGCAGTGCTACGTCTCTACATTGTTTTCTGGAGATGCCTAATGCATCTTCTGAAAATTTGTTATAGATTATTATCTAATAGGGGAATAATTTTATTTATAATGTAAGAATATCAATTGAATTCCAGTAAATACACCATTTCCGGTTTAATCTAACATCAATCCGAAACGGTGCATTAAAGAGGGCTTGGCTTTTCCAAAATTTTTGGAAAATGTGAAACAGAAAAAATAATTATTTAAAAGTATATTTGACTGCAATTTTATAAACAATTATGTTAATACTGAATAATCGAAAAAATCGGCTTAATTTCCTAGAAACATAATTTACCAAAATAAATCATAATTTCAAATAAGTTGCTCAATACGCAGCTTAATATCGTAGTTATAGGTAAATTAGATTGCTACTCAAAAAATGGTCTTTGTTATGATCAGAATAGCAAAAAAATAATTCGGGCATATCTAGCACAAGACACAAAAAGTAAAGGGAGATATAAAGAGCGATGCAATTAAACGAATTAGTAACAATTACAAGTGCAGACCAACAAGCATGGGCAGCACTAGAGAAATCGATTCTTTACTATCAAGGGCGTCCCGTTGGCACTGTAGCTGCCTTTGATGTATCAGTAGAAGCCCTCAATTATGACCAGTGTTTTGTTCGAGATTTTGTTTCTTCTGCCTTACTTTTTCTGATGAAAGGAAAAGCAGAGATTGTGCGTAATTTTCTCGAAGAAACCTTAAAATTGCAGCCTAAAGAAAGAGAATTAGATGCTTATAAGCCAGGTAGGGGTTTGATTCCAGCCAGCTTTAAAGTAGTATTAAATAATGGGGAAGAATCTTTAGAAGCTGATTTCGGCGAACATGCGATCGCTAGAGTCACACCTGTTGATTCTTGTTTGTGGTGGATGATTTTATTGCGTGCTTATGTCATCTCCACCAAAGATTTTTCTCTAGCTTATCAACCTGAATTCCAAAAAGGTATCAGGTTAATTATGGAACTTTGCTTGGCGACTCGCTTTGATATGTATCCAACGCTGTTAGTTCCAGATGGTGCCTGTATGATTGACCGTCGTCTAGGTATCTACGGACATCCTTTAGAAATTCAAACTCTATTCTATACTGCATTGCGTGCTGCTCGCGAGTTACTAATTTGTCAAGGCAATCAAGATATTGTCGAAGCAATTGACAACCGCTTACCTCTATTATGCGCTCATATCCGCCAGCATTATTGGATAGATATCAATCGCCTAAATGCAATTTATCGCTTCAAAGGTGAAGAATATGGCAAGACTGCCGTTAATCTTTTCAATGTATATGCAGATTCTATTCCCTATTATGAATTAGACAAGTGGTTGCCAAAAAAAGGTGGTTATCTAGCAGGTAATGTTGGACCATCGCAACTAGATACTCGCTTCTTTTCACTGGGGAACTTGATGGCGATCATTTCCGATCTTGCAAGCGTTGAGCAATCACAAGCGATTATGAATCTCATTGAGAAACGATGGGACGATTTAGTGGGAGATATGCCGATGAAAATCTGTTTCCCCGCTTTGGAACATGAAGAATACAGAATTGTAACTGGATGTGACCCCAAAAATATTCCCTGGTCTTATCATAATGGTGGCAACTGGCCCGTTTTAATGTGGATGTTGGTGGCAGCTGCTGTAAAAACAAACAGAACAAATCTGGCAGAAATGGCGATTGAAATTGCAGAAGCACGTCTGAGTGAGGATGAATGGCCAGAATATTATGATGGTAAAAAAGGGCGCCTCATGGGTAAGCAAGCCAGGAAATTTCAAACCTGGACTATTGCTGGATTTTTATTGGCGAAAGAACTGATAGCAAACCCTTCTTATTTACCATTAGTCAGTTTTGATGAATTACCTCCAGAAGTAGTTTCTAGAGCGTGTGAGTTTGAAATCAATAGTGTTGACAATTACACTCCTCGCGCTTAAATAAGTAGTTCAAAGTCCAGTTGGTGGGCTGCTTAGGCAGCCTTTATTCTCACAGAATTGATTTTTAGAGTAGAGAATCAAGTTTCAAATCACTGTCAGAAACTGAATGATGATAAGTAATGACTGCTGATTGGTTAAATTGGCTGATGGGGGCAGGTTTCATCTCACCTCGAAAGTCTAGCAACTGGACTAGAATTAGGTAGGCGATCGCTAAAATTATCGAAATTGCACCTGTAATAATTGCTACTATTTTTGAACGATCCATTACATGTTCCTGTTAATAAAATTTAACTACTCAACGCTTTGAGAAAACGTTGTAAACTTTTAAATACACCAGGCTTTTTCGCAGGTGTACCATCAGTTGAGGTTTGCGAACCTTTTGCTAGAATCAGATCCAATTCGTCACCGGCTGGTTTTTTGGCTAAATCGGCTATCTTTTCGTAATTACCGCTTTTTTGCACCCAGACTTCCCACTGTCGAGGGTAGCAGCGCAATACACCTGTTTCATCATCTACAGGACGCAGGTAGTAACATGATTCAAGAGTGCTAATGAAGCGATCGCGTGTTTTTCTTGCTGCATAACCGATGCCCACAACCCCAGCATCATCTAAACGAGGATTTAAAATGACAAAAGGGCGATCGCCTATATATTCGCATAGTTTTTCCAACTGTGGCACTTCTACGGAACTGGGAGCGACAAATAAGAAAATTTCGTCTTCTGGCTGAATTTTTGATTCTAGGGAAGCAACCCTACCGCTGCCAATATCTTCAATTTTAAATGGTACATCTGCCCAGTCACGACGGGCAAGAGCCGCAGCACCGGCATCGGTAAAGAAAACTTTCAGACGAGAATCATATGCTTGAAAAGCTGGTAGAAATTGCTCCGCAACTGACATATGTTTGAGTTCTGGGAAGACTAACTCAACTTGGAGACGAGTATAACCATCTGTTAGCGCTGCTTGGGTAGCGACTTGTGCTTGAGCGATCGCGTCTTCTAAGGTATTGGGAAGTTCAGCCATTTTAAATAATTTTGGATTGAATTAAATTTTAAGGCGTATTTGTGCCGAGATTACTATTTTAGATTTTCTGTTCTATATTTCTGCGTTTTGTTGCTATTTTTGAGGCAGCGATGCAGAAAAGTTCAAAAAACCATATCATTTTTTGGCGTTGCTGATTTCATGTATGACGCAGGATTTTAGGTAATACCAAAATCCTTGATTAGACGTAGCAGTGCTACGTCTCTACATCCAGATTCAGCAATGCCCTAAATTTTAATATGAATCATTTTATCTTTATATGGGAATTATAAGAATTAAGTATTGATATCAAGGACTTTGATGAAACCTGTTTGGCATAAAGGTAAATTAACAACATGGAAGGATGATAAGGGTTTTGGCTTCATCCGTTCTAGTGATGGCAGTCAAGACGTTTTTCTGCATATCACTGCACTCAAAGAAACAAATCATCGTCCACAAGTTGGTGATGTGATTTGCTATCAGCTAACGGTTGATAAAGACGGAAGAATTCATGCTTGCAACGCTTCCATTGAGGGAGTTGTATCCAAACCTATCCCGATAATCTCATCTTCTGCATTCAAGCCTAAAGCAAAATCTTCTTTAATATTGGAGGTATTACTCTTATCTTTATTACCAGGTTTAGGAGCAATGAATTTTGCATTGACAACTTTCAACCCAATTCCTCTGATTCTCTATCCTGTAATGAGTTTTCTTACATTTACACTGTACGCGGATGATAAATCTCGTGCAGATCTGGGGCGTTGGAGAGTATCAGAAAGGACATTACATTTATGTGAATTTATGGGTGGATGGTTGGGAGCATTCATCGCCCAACGAAGATTACGTCACAAAAGTAGCAAGGTTTCATATCTAATTGTATTTTGGGTAATAGTAGCTATTCACATCATATTTTGGTTGGATTGGCTTTTCTTTGGCAAAAAACTGGTAAGTTTATTTCTTAGGATTGTTTTTAGAGCGTAGCAGAGAGTAGGTAATCTTGTAGCGGGAAGGGAGTAGTTATCCTGAAACGACTAATTTTCCGTCTCCCCAACTGACCCCAACTGCTCTAATACCTGACGCACTGACAAAACTGGTATCGCTGAATTGGAAAACCCTTGCAAATCGCGAGTAACAATCGCGTCTAAACTCTGAGCAACTGCACAATAAATTTGTACCGCATCCTCAAAATCAGCTAAACCAGATGCGAAAGCTGCTTCTAAAATACCCCGATTTACAGAGCAAATGACCATAACCGCAAGTGTGGTTGAAACTGCCTGTCTAGCAAGTTCAATACTTCGAGTTTGTCTGCGAGCGATATAGAAAATATCAGTGAGTGTTGTTGCAGTCACGTATCCAACTACTTGTCCAGAATCAATCACATTAAACAGGGCTTCCGCATCTTGCAGAAATGGCTCTCGGTCTAGTAAATAATCTAAAACGATGTTGGTATCAATTAAAACTCTCACTAAAGATACTTCTCCAACCGACGTTCTTCTAGCATGGACTCCACCTGTTCATCGGTCGGTGATGGTTGGTCGGTCTTCAATAAACCTTTCATCTGCTTGATGATGCGCGATCGCTCAGGTGGTTGGGTTGGAACATCTTGCAAGGATTCGACGATCGCACGAACGAGTTCAAGGCGATCGCTCGCTGGCAGTTGACGGGCTTGCTCTTTAAGCTCTTGCAGGGACATAGAAAACACTCCAACAAATGCTGTATCTAAATTTTAACTAAAGATAAATCCGGTATCAACCTTTCCAAAACTTGCTTGAACACCATCGCTACCCAATCTACATCAGCGGAAGTGGTATCGCGTCCTAAACTCATGCGAATTCCTCCTAAAGCGGCTTTTTCTGAATAACCCATCGCTAACAATATCGGACTTGGACTAAGTTTACCACTGTGACAAGCGGCTCCGGCACTAATACCAATGCCAGCTAAATTCATCTGCCGAACTAAAGTTTTACCAGTAATTTTTTCCCCATCAGCGTGTTGCAGACAGAAACTAACATGGTGAGGTAAGCGGGAAATCATATCACCTGTAGGTATTAAACCAGGAATATCAGCTAATTGAGAAAATAGGCGATCGCGTAATTTAATTAAACGCGGTATTTCGGTTACTATTTCTTGTGCTGCTAATTCTGCTGCTACACCAAATCCGGCAATATTTGGCACTGCTTGCGTACCTGAACGTAGTCGCATTTCTTGCCCTCCACCACTCAACAAAGGCGCTAAATCGACTCCAGGACGCACATACAGCGCACCCGCACCTTGGCATCCATAGATTTTATGGCTAGAAAGGCTAAGTAAATCTACTGGAAGACTTTGTACGTTTATTGGCAAGCGTCCGGCAATTTGCACAGCATCTGTGTGGAATATAACATTATGCGATCGCGCAATATTTCTTAATTCGGCAATTGGTTGGATTGTCCCAACTTCACTTTGACCGTAAATCACGGAAATCAGTACGGTGTTAGGTTGCAACGCTGCTTCTAAATCTACAGGATTTACTCTACCTTTCCCATCCACCGGCAAACGGGTTATTTCCCAACCCCACATTTCCAATAATCGCGCAGGTTCAGAAATCGCGGAATGTTCCACACTAGATATTATCATATGTTGGGGAACAGCATACAAACGGGCGATACCCATAATTGCCAGATTATCAGCTTCGGTGCCCCCAGAGGTAAAGATAATCGATTGCGGATCGGCAGCGTTAATTAATCCCGCAACCTGCATTCTCGCAATTTCGACAACTGTTGCGGCTCGTTGTCCCCACTCGTGTAAGCTGGAAGGATTGCCCCACTGTTGAGTGAGGATTGCTTGCATTGCGGCGATCGCTTCAGAGCGAGTGGGAGTAGTTGCACTGTAATCTAAGTAAATTTGCATATTATATTGCGGGAGAACACACGCTAACAACTTTTGTGTTGAAAAACTTTATTATTTGGGAATTATAAATTTGTTCACCTAACAACTAGCAGACTAAGGTGCAAATTTTTTCTCCCCAAAGACATCTTTATTTTATCTTTTTACTGATACTGACTTTGGCTGGTTGTCAGCGAGTCCAGTCTCGCAGTAAAAGTCTTCAACCGCTACCCCAAGATTTGTTAGTCCAAGTTTACTTTAACCATTCCCAGTCTTCAGAATATAAAGAACCTTATCGACAACAAACTCGTTTTGGGAATGATTTAGAAAAACAGATTGTTGATGCAATTTTGCAAGCTAAATCAACAGTAGATGTAGCAGTGCAAGAATTGCGTCTACCCAAAGTTGCACAAGCGTTGGTTGATCGACAAAAAGCTGGGGTTAAGGTGAGATTAATCTTGGAAAACACTTATAGTCGTTCTTGGAGTAGTTTCACTCCAGCAGAAGTTGGCAAGCTCAATAAGAGAGAAAAAGAAAGATATCAAGAATTTCGGCAATTTATAGACATTAACAAAGATAGTCAACTTAGTTCAGATGAAATCAACCAAAGAGATGCTTTGGCGATTTTAGGTAATGCGAAAGTCCCTATAGTTGATGATATAGCAGATGGTTCGGCGGGTAGCGATTTGATGCATCATAAATTTGTAATTGTCGATAATCGCATTGTAATTGTGACTTCAGCTAATTTTACTTTGAGTGACATTCATGGAGATTATTCTAATAATACCAGTTTAGGGAACGCCAATAATTTATTGAATATAGACAGTCCAGAATTAGCTGCTTTATTCACCAAAGAGTTTAACATCATGTGGGGCGATGGACAAGGCGGAAAATCAGATAGTAAATTTGGCTTGAAAAAACCAATACGTTTACCTGAACAAATAACCTTAGGTGCCAACAAAATTACTGTGCATTTTTCACCAACTTCTCCAACTCAACCTTGGAGTCAAAGCAGTAACGGTTTAATCGGCAAAACTTTAAATTCTGCAACAAAATCTGTGGATATGGCATTATTTGTCTTTTCTGAACAAAGCTTAGTTAATATCTTAGAAAATCGTCATCAGCAAAGTGTGCAAATTCGCGCTTTGATTGAACCTCAATTTGCCTATCGTTCATATAGCGAAGCATTAGATATGATGGGTATTGCTTTGAGTAACAAATGTAAATATGAACTGAATAATCATCCTTGGCAAAATCCCATTACCACAGTTGGGGTACCTTTATTACCCAAAGGTGATTTGTTGCATCATAAATTTGCTGCGATAGATGGGCAAACAGTAATTACAGGTTCTCACAATTGGTCAGAAGCGGCAAATAATGGCAACGACGAAACACTTTTAGTAATTGAAAATCCTGTAGTTGCGGCTCATTATATACGAGAATTTGAACGTCTTTATAAAAATGCCAAAATCGGCTTTCCATCAAAGAGGTTAGAGAAAGTAAAAACCGAAGAAAAACAATGTTTTAACGCAAAGGAGCGCTAAGGTAAGCGCAGAGGTACGCAGAGTCTTCGTTAAAATCTCAGCGTACCTTTGCGTAAACCTCAGCGTACCTTTGCGTTAAAAAATGAACTGTGAAGAATACTCGTGCTATTCGCTGTTACGAGAAATGTGCCTTTGAAAAAGTGAAAATATTGCCAAAACATGAATTACATGAAAAAGAGTATCAAGATAGCTGGTTGATGGTCAGAGATAGAAATAAATCATTACACTAAAAGAACTCCCTGACAATGCCGATCCAATCTTACCGATGACTCAACAACCTGCTAAAATCTGTATACTAGGTGGAGGCTTTGGTGGTCTTCATACTGCCTTACGCTTAAGTCAGTTACCTTGGGAATCTACCCAAAAACCGGAAATTGTTCTCGTAGATCAAAGCGATCGCTTTCTATTTTCCCCCCTCCTGTACGAACTTCTCACCGGGGAACTACAAACTTGGGAAATTGCCCCACCCTTTGAAGAACTTTTACAAAACACAGGTGTACGTTTTTGTCAATCAATCGTATCGGAAATTGACATAGACCAGCAAAGAGTACACTTACAGAATAGTCAGGAAATCCCCTACCATCGCTTAATTTTAGCGCTGGGTGGAGAAACTCCCTTAGATTTAGTTCCCGGTGCTTCATCCCACGCCTACCCCTTCCGCAGCGTTGCTGATGCTTATAATCTAGAAGAACGTCTGCGCGTTTTAGAAGAATCACCACTAGACAAAATCCGCGTCGCAATTGTTGGTGGTGGTTACAGTGGTGTCGAGTTAGCTTGCAAACTTGCAGACAGGTTAGGAAAAAGAGGACGCTTTCGTTTAGTTGAACTCAGCGATCAAATTTTGCGAACTTCCCCAGAGTTTAACCGTGAAGCTGCGATAAAAGCTTTAGAAGCGCGGGGTGTATTTATTGATTTAGAAACCAAAGTTGAATCAATTACTCAAGATAGCATTTCCCTAGATTATAAAAATCAAGTTGATACAATTCCCGTAGATTTGGTAATCTGGACAGTGGGAACGCGAGTTAGTCCGGTAGTTAAAAATCTTCCCCTTAAGCAAAATCAACGCGGTCAAATTACCACTACATCAACTCTGCAAGTAATTGACCATCCAGAAATCTTTGCTTTAGGAGACTTGGCAGACTCTCATGATATCGAAGGTCAGCAAGTTCCCGCAACCGCCCAAGCAGCTTTTCAACAAGCTGATTATACAGCATGGAATATTTGGGCAACTTTAAGCGATCGCCCTTTACTTCCCTTCCGCTACCAGCAGTTAGGGGAAATGATGACACTGGGGATAGACAACGCTACCCTCACCGGTTTAGGAGTTAAACTAGATGGCTCTTTGGCTGCTGTTGCTCGTCGTCTAGCTTACCTCTATCGGATGCCCACTTTAGATCATCAGCTAAAAGTTGGTTTTAACTGGCTAGCACGTCCTATCATTGAAATACTTTCTAAATAAACTAGGACTTACGCACGCTCTCAAACGAATCATTTTGTGTGTTTCTGGCAATGCGTAAGTCATATCATGTCCGGTAAATTACTTAGAATGTAAAGACGTTCCGGCGGAACGTCTCTACGACGGTTGCGTTGTTTTTATTACTGTTAATTAAACGGACATGATATTATAGTAGTATCAAAACTAAGTGATTACGGTACAACGATTGTGAAAGCTACACCGTCATCTGGTCTCTTGTTCACATCGGGGTCAAGCACGAATGTGCGAACCGCAATGTTACCAGTTGGACAACCAACACCAGCAGAGCGATACTCTACCAAATTGTTACCGACTACAGATTTTGAAAAGTCAATGGACACAACCGGTACAATTTGACTGACGTTGAGAGCGGAAGAAGGCTGAATACAGACTAGACCAACTCCGGGAGTCGTTACCCCTGCTATACCTTTGCTACGAAACACAGTGACCGAACGATTAACATTCACTCTGATTAAACCAGCAAGACGGACAGATGGAGCATCTGCTCCACCAATAGCGTCGGAAGTGACATCTGTAATTTCAGGATCGTTAGTTTTTTGGATACGAGACTCTTGGGCACTGGCTAAGTTGGCAGTACAAAGGGTTCCGACAAGCGTAGAAGTAAGTGCGATCGCCATTAATTGTTTGTTCATTTTTTTTCCTTCGTTAAATCTTCAATGTTTTTCCCATAGAAGTTAAGCATGAATGAGCTTTCCTTCTGTATTCTTAATAAGGTGCAAGGAAAATCAACTTATGCAGTTTGGGGATAGAATTGCCAGTATTCTGGTCAGTTCAACCAGAAAGGGTTACAAATATTGCTTTTTTATAGGGTGCGTTACGTAGTTGCTAGCGCACCCTACTAATTTAAAATCTACTTTACCTAACTTAAGCATTCAACACTTGGTACTATGGAACGACCTAAAGTTATTTTTTTAGATGCTGTTGGTACACTCTTCGGAGTTAAAGGCAGTGTCGGCGAAGTTTATAGTCAGATAGCGCAGGAATTTGGTGTACAAGTTCCTGCCGATACTTTAAATAAAGCATTTATCCAAAGCTTTGAAGCATCCTCACCACCAATATTTCCCGGTTCAGAGCAACAAGATATTCCTCAACGTGAGTTTGATTGGTGGTTGCAAATAGCTTGTCATACATTTGAACGCGCAGGTGTTCTCCCACAATTTTCTGATTTTTCAGCTTTTTTTAGTGAACTTTATATCCACTTTGGTACAGCCGAACCGTGGTTTGTTTATCCTGATGTTTTAGCATCATTAATAAATTGGCGTGGCTTGAAAATTGAACTAGGGATAATTTCTAATTTCGATTCTCGTATCTATTCGGTATTGCAAGATTTAGAATTAAGAGAGTTTTTCAGTTCGATTACAATTTCTACCCAAGTAGGTGCCGCAAAACCCGAACGCCAAATTTTTCTTACCGCTTTAGAAAAACATAACTGTCCACCTGAATTAGCATGGCACATCGGCGACAGCATTAAAGAAGATTATCACGGTGCCAAAGCAGTTGGACTCAGAGGTATTTGGATTAATCGAAACGAAAAAACCTAACTTGCAAAACTTGCACTTCCTCACCAGGATTAATTAAAGTTTTACCCACAGGTAAAATAGCTAAAGCGTTGGTTTGCGCTAAATTTATTAAGTTTCCCGAAGTTTGACTACCACCAGCTACCTGAAAGTGGTAATATCCATCAATTAAATGTAACTTACCCCAAAGGTAAGTTTCCCGCTTGCCATCCGATCGCAATTCTGAATGCGATCGCACTTTCACAAAACTCAGCCAATTATCAGCAAGTCCAGACATCTTTCTCATTGCCGGTTGCACAAATCGCCAAAATGTCACCAAAACCGCAGCCGGATTTCCTGGTAAACCAAAATATAAACAGGAATTATTTGGGAAGGTAGCGAAAGTCAGCGGTTTACCTGGTTTGATTCCCACAGATCGAATGTGAATTTTTGCTTCTAAGGATTCGAGAATTTGCTCAATGTAGTCATAATCTCCCACCGAAACCCCACCAGAAGAGATAATGATATCGGCATTAGCAACAGCCTGAGAAATCGTTTGTTTTAAAACTTCTGGATCGTCCTTAACAATTCCTAACATTAACACTTCTGCCCCAGTTTGCCTAATTAAAGAAGCGATCGCATACTGATTAGAATCCACAATTTGTCCGGGTTGCAGCGGTTTGTCCGGTGTTATCAATTCATTCCCACTCGAAAAAATTGCCACACGCACTTTGCGGTAAACACGCAATTGCGTACATTGAGCAGCAGCTAAAACCGCAATTTCCGGCGCATTTAAGACAATTCCTGCGGGTAGTAATTCTGTCCCAGCTTGATAATAAGATCCTTTATGTCGGACAAATTCTTGCGGTTTGGGTGCAGTGAGGATGAAAACGCGGTTATCTTCCAAGCGAGTTTTTTCCTGCATAACTACCGTATCCGCACCTGCTGGCATGACCGCACCAGTGAAAATGCGCGCAGCTTGCCCCATTTTGATTGTACACTGAGGCTGATACCCAGCGGGAATTTTTTCAACAACTTCCAAAACCGCTGGTGTTTCCTCGCTAGAGTGCTGCACATCTTCATAACGGACAGCGTAACCATCCATCGCCGAATTATCCCAATGGGGAAAATCTAAGTTACTTGTGACAGGTGTTGCGAGAATGCGATTATCTGCAAGTAAATCGACAACTTCTGTATCCTGCTGATTATAGAGCGATCGCACCAAATTTAAAATAATTGCTTCTGCATCACTGACTGACAACATAGCGCTCCTGACTTTTCCCGTTAACTTTCTCTAGTTTGTCATTAGACATCTCCAGAAAACAATGTAGAGACGTAGCACTGCTACGTCTGCTACGTCTGCTACGTCTGCTACGTCTGCTACGTCTGCTACGTCTGCTACGTCTGCTACGTCTGCTACGTCTGCTACGTCTGCTACGTCTCTACAAGGGTTTCGGTTAACGATAATTAATTTCCACTCCTATGTCTATTGGATTCCAATATATTTATGTATTTGCAAAGAAAGCCGATAGTGAGGATTTTGTTGTAGCAATTGTAAAATTAAAGGTACGGTTTTTGCTGAATTGTTCCATTCCGGTTGCAAGTAAACAGGCAAGCTAGATTTCCCAGATAGATATTCTTGATAAAAGTCAACTTCTGTGCCAGTTGCTATCACTATCTTCACTTCATTTGTCCGGTTCCAAAACTGCTTCTGCACTGGGTATCTAGGGTTAACGTGTTCCTTGGGAGATAAAGTAATCCAAGCCGCAGGAGAGACTTCTTGCCAAAAAGCTCCAGAAGTTTCAATACTGACTTCCTTCCCTTCTGCCAAGAGAGCTTGCACCAATTCAGGTAAATGCTTTTGAATGAATGGCTCTCCACCACTGATTACCACTCTGGGAGATTTTATCTCTGCTAAAAGTTCCTGGATAGAGCGGTAAGTTCGCGGTAATTTTGCACCACCATCACTATAACCAGTATCGCACCAAGGGCAGCCCACTGGACATCCAGACAAGCGAATAAAGTCTACTAGAGAACCAGTCCAGTATCCTTCACCTTGAACTGTACTTTGAAAAGTTTCGTGAATTGGTAACTTGATCTCTAACATCTTAGTCATTGAGCAACGACTCACAACCCGAAATCCCCTAAAGTAAGAGGAGTTCCTTAAAATTAAAGTAGAAGAAAAACACCCACGCCAACTTAATATAAATATTTATTTTGTATGACTATCGACCGAGTACCCCAAAAACATTATCCCAAGGTTGATATTGGACGACGCGCTATGGCATTGGCAACTGATTTCCTTGGTGTCTGGTTACTCAGTTCAACATTCGGTAGCGATCAAATTGGCATTCAATTTGTGCAAATACTAGTTTTTGTGATTGGTTGGCTGCTAACGCGAGTGCTGATAGTGTACAACAATCAAGGGCAGAGTTTAGGACGTTGGGCTTTCGACATGAAGCTGCTAGAAGTCGAAGATGGGCAAGTCGTAGGCAGAATTCCAGATTTGCAGTCTCTTCTCAAAAGAGAAGCTATAATTTGTTTTGGTGCGCTTTTAATATCGATTGCCCTCGGCAACATTATTAAAAACCCGACTGCTATACTGCTAGTGATTCCCCTAGCAATAGACTGTGGGGCTGCGTTATCAGATACCCAGATGCGTCAGGCTTTGCACGATCGCTATGCTGGTACTATGATAGTTTCGTCGCGTCGAGGCTATTCGCTGGATATAAAAATCAAGCGACTAGTTGAAAAAACACGACGTAATATGAGAAAATAATAGTTTGTGTTAATTCTCTTCAGGCTTTACTGTTTGTAAGATTATGGCTAAAAGTAAAGGCGCTCGCATAATTGTGACCCTAGAGTGTACAGAGTGTCGGTCAAATGCAAATAAACGTTCTCCTGGCGTTTCACGTTATACCAGCACTAAGAACCGTCGCAACACAACCAATCGGCTAGAACTGAGCAAGTTCTGCACCCACTGCAACAAACATACCGTTCACAAGGAAATCAAGTAAAAGATGAGTTATTTCCGTCGTCGTCTGTCTCCGATTAAGCCTGGAGAACCAATCGATTATAAAGATGTCGATTTATTACGTAAATTTGTCACCGAGCGAGGTAAGATACTTCCACGTCGGATTACCGGACTGACTTCTCAGCAACAGCGAGAGTTAACATTAGCGATTAAACGCTCCCGGATTGTGGCATTGATGCCTTTCATCAATGCAGAAGGCTAAAAGTGTTATGAGTTTTTTTATTAACTCCTCACTTATAGTAGAGACGTTCCGACGGAACGTCTCTACCTAAGTACAGACGTTCCGACGGAACGTCTCTACCTATTTAAACTATTCATTAATTAAGATGCGAGAGTTGTGGAGAAGGGGACGCTAGTTGAATTTAGAGTTCAAGGCGATCGCCGTCTGGGTGTAGTAGAAAAACCAGACGGCAAAACCCGTTGGTTTGTGGTAGATGAACGTAGTCAGTCCCACAGCCTCGCGCCGAGACAAATCACCTACACTGTTAGTGGGCAAACCTACAAGCCCACAGAAATTAAAAGCTTTCAAGACCAAGTTAAGGATTATTTAGATCCATCCAGCTTGGAGATCGCTTGGGAATTATTGGTTGAGGATGGAGAAACAGTCACTCCTAAGGAAATGGCGAATTTGCTGTTTTCCGATTCAGATGCGACTTTGTGTTACGCCGCTCATTGCTTGTTATCAGATGATAAAATGTATTTCAAGCAAAAGGGAGAGGGTTACGAACCTAGAAGCGCTGCGGCTGTTGCAGAACGCAAACACCAGCTAGAAGTAGAGGGTTTAAGAGCGAAGGGACAGCAGGAATTTTTAGAGCGTGTAGAACAAGCGCTCAAAGGCGAATCGGTGGAATGGCAGCGGCACGAACGCCATAAAATAGAAGCAGTAGAAAAATATGCGGCTCTACTTGCGGATATCGTGCGTGGGGGGGTAACTTATGACAATTTAGCTCGCGCATATCCTCCCCCAGCTCCAGTATTGGAAACCATCACCATGCTAGGGCGTCCTGCCACCCCCCAAGGAGCCTTTCAACTATTGATTGATTTAGGTTGCTGGAGTCCTCATGAGAATTTATTCCTACGTCGTTCGTCAATTCCGGTTCAGTTTCCTAGCAAGGTATTAGAAGTGGCGCAACAGCGTTTGGATTTTCCGCCGGATGACTTAGATAGCGATCGCCTGGATCTCACACATTTAAAAGTTTACACAATTGATGATGAAAGCACAACTGAAATAGACGATGGTCTAAGTTGGGAAAGACTTTCAGATGGGCAAGAACGCTGGTGGGTACATATCGCCGATCCCACACGCTGGTTAGAGCCAGAAGATGAATTAGACTTAGAAGCCAGAAAGCGCGGTAGTACAGTTTATCTGCCTACGGGAATGATTCCCATGTTCCCAGAACTCTTAGCAACAGGACCCATGAGCCTAATTCAGGGTAAGGTGTGTTGCGCTCTCAGCTTCGGGATAATTTTAAATCAAGCTGGGGGGGTGGAAAATTATAGCATACATGCGAGTTTAATTAAACCGACATATCGCCTAACTTACGAAGATGTCGATGAAATGCTAGAGTTGGGCGTGGAAGCTGAACCAGAAATCGAAGCGATCGCTAACGGAGCAACTAGACGCAAACAATGGCGCTATGCTCAAGGAGCAATCAGCATAAACATGCCGGAAGCCATGATTAAAGTCAAAAATGACGAAATCAGCATCGACATATTAGATGACTCCAAATCGCGCCAACTCGTAGCCGAGATGATGATTCTTGCCGGTGAAGTTGCGGCACACTACGGTAAAACTAATAACATTCCCTTGCCTTTTCGCGGTCAGCCACAGCCAGAATTGCCTCCCGACGAAGAATTGCTACTGCTACCAGCCGGATTCGTCCGTGCTTGTGCTATGCGTCGCTGTATGCCCAAAAGTGAAATGAGCATCAACCCGCTGCGTCATGCCGGTTTGGGATTAGATACCTACACTCAAGCGACATCTCCCATCCGTCGTTACAGCGACTTACTCACCCACTTTCAGCTAAAGGCACACTTGCGCGGTGAAGTTCTGCCCTTTACAGCAGATGAACTCAAAGAAGTGATGATGACAGTGACTGCCATCACCCAAGAATTAACGATGGTGGAAAGGCAAACTAATAGATATTGGGCTTTAGAATATTTGCGGCGTCATCCACAGCAAGTTTGGCAAGTTACCGTTTTGATGTGGTTGAGAGAAGATAGCAACTTAGGACTAATTCTCTTAGAAGATTTAGGCTTACAATTGCCCATGACTTTCAAGCGATCGGTAAATTTAGGCGAACAAATATCGGTGAAAGTAAGCCATGCCGATCCGCAAAAAGACGTAATTCAGTTTCAGGAAATAATCTATCAAGAAGCGCAATCATCTATGAATTAAAATGAGTGCCTTTAGCACATTACTCGTAGTAAGCGTTTCAACGCTTAGGAAGGGTACTAAAGTGCCCACTACATCCCTTTTACTTTTGATTTAAGGCTTTAATTCAACTTAGAGTTCCAAAATAAGCAAACGCCCAGTAAAGAATTAGGCTGAATTACTAAGAATTTAGTTCAATTACTGCTTCAACTTGCAAGTTTGTGAATTTAGCTGCTTTTTGGCTAGATGTTTTGTCTAAACGTACATGAACTTCCACAACTCGGTCGTCAATATTACTACTTGGATCGGCATTAATTACATTTTGACGCTTGACTTGGATGCCAACTCGCTCGACCGTTCCTTTCAATTTACCAAGTAGAGAATTACTAGAGATCGTTACTTTCTGTCCGACTCGAATTTTATTAATATCATTTTGGTAGATTTCCACCACTCCATACATTTGACTAGTTTTACCAAGATTGGCAATCCCATTAGTGCCAACTACTTCCCCAGGACGTGCAAAAATTTCATAAATTTGACCATCTTGAGGTGACTTAATATAAGCTTGAGTGAGATTTTCTTCAGCTCTTTTTAGAGATGCGATCGCACTTTTGACATCTATTTCAGCAGACATTACATCTTATCTATTTTTACTCCTTCGGCGGATGTCGGCGCAGACAGTTTGATGACTTCCCCTTTGGGTGCCAGTTTCCCCAAAGCTGTCACGGTTGTTGGCACCCATTTACTTGCTGCTATCGATCGCTCTTTCGCTGCTTGCTGTGCTGCTGCTTGCTGTTGCCGCATATAAAAAATCCCTCCTCCACCCACGGCAAGCAGCGCAATTGTTCCCAAAATTACAGGAGATCGCAAACCAGCAAATAACTTGGGTAGTCTTTCTAATTTTTGCAACATACTATTTTCCTTTGGATATTATTTATTTTGCTAACCTGGTCAACTTAATCTAGATGCGGGGAGTGGGCAACTACTGCCGGCTCAGGTTGGTTAGTTAAATGTCCATCCTCCATTTTAACCGATTGTCCAGCTGCGACTTTGCTAACGACATCCGCGTATGTTCCTCGACTCAAGCGATCGAATAAAAAGGTATCGGGCTGCTTCAGCTTATCGAGATTCTGATTGATTTCGTCAAAGGTGAACGCAGGTCGATCCAGACTTTGCCCGACCAGTGTGAGTTGAGTTTTGCGAAGAGTCTGCGGATTTTTCCAAACGATCCTCGATATATACAGCGGTTCGGCAGATTGCACACCAGGGATATCTTTAATCTGATAGAGACGACGGCGGGGTAAAGTATCCGCCAGATTTAAGTCCCGATACTGAGCGCTCTCAAGGATGATGTCTGCATCCATACCGCGATTGAGCATTGTATTGCTATCAAACAATGCTGCTTGAATGCCGAGTTGAGCAAACATTAATAGATCGGCAAAACCAATTCCAGCTACCGCCACCATCAGCCGTGATTTACTTTTCTTCAGTTGCAGCCAGCCTAACGGAGTTCGATCTCCTAGTGCCTGCCAAATACCCTGCCGCGAAGGGCGAACAGTGGGCGAATCATTTTCCGATTTAGGTAATATCAACGTCATTGTTCAATTTCTCCTGTGACCTGTAAAGTCCAGCAACTTTTCTATCGTGAGAATTGGGGGACAATACTGCTCGGTTAAGAATATTCGTAGGTTGGGTTAAGGAACGAAACCCAACCTACACATTTACGGTAGCCGCTTGGCAATGATTTCGACTTTCTGACTCTGCATCATGCTGAACTTTCCCGTTTGAGGAAGGGTATCGCTCTCAATCAAGCGTATGTCCCAATATTGAGATTTGAATGTCGGACTTCTAAACAGGCTTCATAATTCCTGGAACTCATGTAAAATAAAACAATTTACTGGTTGAGTTAAGTTTCTGCTCAATTATAATTCATTTAAACGTTCGTTTTGTATAATTAAAACAGATATTTTCATAAATTGCAACGTGCGAATCTAAAATCCCACTAAAGCTGGATTCATTTGGCACTGGCAAGTTCTCAATTACAATTGACAAAACTCGAACTAATGTAGGAGATTGTGAGTACTACAACAACCGATACGAAAGAACAAATCATTAGTGTTGCTGAACGACTCTTTGCCGAGCGAGGCTTTGCTGGAACCACATTACGAAATGTGATAAGTGAGGCAGAGGTCAACTTGGCTGCGGTTCACTACCACTTCGGTTCAAAGGAAGATCTGTTTCGAGCCGTGGTTGCGCGGTTTGCTCGTCCAATCGTCGAGCAAGAATTAGCACTGCTAAAACAACTTCAGGCAGGGGATCGAGTACCATCCGTAGAAGCGATCTTGACCGCATTATTCAAACCCGGTTTAGAGTTTTTGGCTCAAGACAAAGAGTTCCTGCTCGTCCACGCTAAATTTATGGGGCGTTGTTGGACAGAACCTGAACCACTCAAGAGTATAGTGGCGGGGGAATTTGCTCTATCGATGGAGGCATTTTTGGATGTGTTGCAACGTACACTTCCCGAACAATCGCGATCGCAGCTTTCCTGGAAGTTCGATCTGGTGATTGCTGCACTAATTCGAGTCCAATCTGAAGCTGGGCAACCTTTTGCACTGCTCCAGAGTACAGAGCCTGAAGCGATCCAAGAGGCGATGGAGCAGCTGGTTAAGTTTCTCAGTGCGGGAATGCGATCGTGAATGAATCTGATTTCTGATTCAGCAATGCGGTAGGTTCCATCTACTCACCGTAAATCATTCTTCAAGCTTTAGCTTTAATGCGATTTAACTCGTTTGTTCAACTCCAGCAACCAATGACTAAAGTGCTAATTTTTGACACCACCATGCGTGATGGAGAACTTACCCCTGGTGTCAAAATGAATTTGCAACAAAAAATCAGCATTTCCCAACTGTTGGAAAACATGGGAATAGATATTATTGAAGTTGGCTATCCAGGGATTTATCAAAAAGATTTTGAGGAAGTTTTCCAGATTTCTCAAATAATTAAAAATTCTATTATTTGCGGATTAGCAAGCGCAAATAAAGATGAAATAATCACTCTTACTGAAGCGATTAAACCAGCAAAAAGAAGCAGAATTCATACTTATAGCTTGGTAAACCTGAAAAATCAATCTATCAGTGCAGAGCAAGTATTAGCAATAATCAAAGATAGTGTATCTCTGGCACGAAATTACTGCGATGACATCGAATGGAGCGCGTTTGATGCTCCTAGAAGTGAGCCGGATTTTTTGTGTCAAGCTATTGAAACTGCAATCAAGAGTGGTGCTACCACAATTAACATTCCTGATAGTTTAGGTTTGGCATCACTAGAAGAATTTTCGCAACTTCTGCAAATGATTTTTAATCGCGTGCCAAATATTGATGAAGCTGTGGTTTCAGTTCATTGTCATGATGATTTAGGCTTGGCTGTGAAGAATTCCCTCATTGCCTTAAATTGTGGTGTAAGGCAGATTGAATGTGCAATTAATGGTTTAGGTGCGAGAAAGGGAAATGCAGATTTAGAAGATGTTGTGATGGGAGTTTTACAACAGCGGAATTATCAAGTCGATATTGACACTACATTAATGAGTAAAGCCTCAGAGTTAGTTGCTGAAATCTCTGGAATTAAAAATAAATAACAGATTGAATCTTACAGCAGTTTTCTGTATTTCTTCCTTTGCGGCTTTGCGTGATATCATGATGTAGAGACGTAGCATTGCTACGTCTCTAAAAGGATTTCGGATTTTTTATTAATATCAATTAAACGGACATAATAAATATAAGATAAAAATTTCGTTTTCTCCTAAGGCTACTTGCGTCATCTTATTCCTTCTATCTGTCAATCAATAGTTGCAAACTACAGCACAAATAAAATATTCCTATTGAGTTTGAAGTTTGAAAAGCTGGATAAATCAATTTTTCAAGTTATCAAACTCTGCTAAAATTGCTTCAGCTTGTTGGCAAAGTTCCTCATGAAATTGACCATTGCTTGCTAGCAAACCACCCCACTGATTAATATCACCTGTGTTGTATTGCAATGGCGTACCGTCGAAGTGGGTGTACTTTCCACCAGCTTCTGTGAGAATTAATTCTGGGGCAGCTATATCCCAATCTTTAGGGGCAGATTTTCCCGAAAGGGAGATATAAGCATCTGCTTTTTGTTCAACAATCGTAGCAATTTTACAACCCACACTACCTACAGCTTTCTGATTAGCAAAGGGCAGTTTTTCCAGCAGATAATCTAATCTTTCATTGCGGTGACTGCGACTGACAACTACAGTTAAATCTTGGATGTTTTCCTGTGATGAAACCTGTATTTTTTGACTTTGACCTTGGCGTGTTTCGACAAATGCACCACCACCTTTTATTGCATAATACAATTTTTCGGCTTCCGGCACAACTACCACCGCCAAAATTGGGCGTTTTTCTTTCACCAAAGCGATGTGAACCGCATATTCACCAGTTTTTTGAATAAAATCTCGCGTACCATCTAAAGGATCAATTATCCATACTAATTCTTGACTCAGCGCTGCTTGCAGTTTATAAGTTTCTTCGCTAATATAACCAAAATCTTCATTACCCAAACTCCCTTGTAGCTTCTCTAAAATGTATTGACTTACAGCTACATCTGCAACAGTTACAGGCTCATTCTGCTTATATTGTACTTCTAAATCGAAGTTTTTTGCAGTTCCGTGGTAATAAGATTGTAATATGTCTGTTGCCCCCCAACCAACAGAACAAGCGATCGCTAATATTTCTTGTATGTCTTTCATTTATTTTTCTTTGATAAATAATCACGATTCTTAATTTAATGGCACTCAGTCCAGCGACGTGTTCCAAAAAATTGACATGAATAACCAGCGATATTAGCCGCCTGTGCAAGTGCATCAGGAAAACTTTCTCGTAAAATATAATTACAGAAAGCACCGTGAAAAATATCTCCGGCTCCTAGTGTATCAAGAGGTTGAATCTTTGGTACAACTATGGTGCCAGTTTTCCCATCCCAGAGATATTCTATTGGTTTTTCTCCGTGGGTAATGGCAATGTAGAGAATATTAATTTTATTAAGATATGTAAAAACTTCTTGACTTGTGTGGCAACCAGGAGGATAAAAATTAGCTGAACAAATCGCGTAATCCACAAAAGGTAAAAGTTCTTCAAAACCAGGTTTCCAGCTACCACCGTCAATTACAACTGGGATATTCTGAGATTTCGCGATTTGCGCGATCGCTTTCCCAATTTTCATTTGATGTCCATCAATCAGCACAATATCGACGTTTTGTAAAATATCTTCCGGAATAGATTCGCAATTTGCTTGAGCTTTCACAGCATTAATCGAAACCACAGCGCGATCGCCTGTAGATTTTGTGACAATAATTGAAGAGACCGGTGGTGATTCGGTAGCGTTATAATCAAGGTCAGCGATCGCTACAATGAAAGCTTCTAAATCCCCTCTAATTAACTGCGTCATCGGATGAGAACCCAGCACTCCCAACAGTGTAGCTTGATTACCTAAATAACTGAAAGTCACTGCCGCATTGGTTGCGGGTCCACCTGCTGCTACAGTATAATCATCAGCAACAATTTTCTGATTATTCTTCGGGGCAGATTCGGCAAGGTAAATCAAATCCAAAGTTACTAAACCGACAAATAAGCCACAATAGGATTTTGGATTTGTCATTAGTCAATGTTAAATCTGGTTAAATTGCACATTAGACAAAAGATGTAGAGACGTAGCACAGAATAGTCTAATCAAGGGTTTTGGGCAACGCATAATTCATTTCTACTCCTATGTCTAATAGACATAGGAGTGAAAAAGATGTAGAGACGTAGCACAGAATAGTCTCATCAAGGGTTTTGGGCAACGCATAATTCATTTCTACTCCTATGTCTAATGATTATTCTACCGTACAGCAAAGCTATGTTTGCCCTGAAAAGCGATCGCTTTTCAGAAAGTAGTGATAGTAGGGGTTTGACTATTTTCAGAGACTTCAATTACTGCTGTACTTTTTCCTAAATCCTTTATGGGCAAGCTTTTAGAGACTTAACGGCAAAAGTCAGATTGCGCGATCGCTCCACGGCAATTATTGCGTCCTACAAGTTAAGATAAAGCGATCGCTCTTTTCATATCATGTCCGGAAAATTACATATATTGTAAAGACGTTCCGCCGGAACGTCTCTACGACGGTTGCGACGTTTTTATTACTGTTAATTAAACGGACATGATATCACTGCCAAAATTCGGGACACACCACTTGCTAAAATCGGAAGTTTCTTGTATTATAGATAGATAACTCATCCAAAAATAGAAAAAAATTTTGATCGCGCAGAGCGCGAGGCAATAAAGAAGGGTAAATAAAAAAGAGTAGAGTGCTAAAGGGCAAAAGTGTAAAGGGCTACTAAGTCCTCACGCAGAAACCAAAACCACTCGAAAACCGATGTTGAAGTCGCGGAAGACGGGGTTGAAGTCGTAGCGGTTAGCACTACGGCAATTCTCAGGGTTGTCGCTCCAAGAACCACCGCGAAGCAGCCGATAATGATTATCATTCTCAGTTATCCAAGCACATCCGTCGGCAGGCGCTTCATTATAATTTTGATGCCACTCATCCTGACACCATTCCCATATATTACCATGCATATCAAATAAACCAAAGGGGTTTGGCGGAAAAATTCCCACATCTGTTGTTTGCTCACGATATTTACCCTTTATCCCTGATCCATAAGTGTAGTTACCGTCATAATTTGCCAAATCGGTTGTAATCGTTTCACCAAAAGAAAACGGGGTAGTTGTTCCAGCTCGACAAGCATATTCCCACTCTGCCTCACTGGGCAAGCGATAGCTTTTGTGAGTCTTGTTGGACAGTCTGGCACAAAACTCAATTGCATGATTCCAAGAAACCTGTTCAACAGGTCGATTAGCACCTTTGAAGTTGGATGGATCTAACTCTAAATCAATTTTAACTTTTTCCAGAACGGCAACGGCTGCCCATTGAGCTTGCGTGACGGTCAATTTACCCATAAAGAAGGGTTGAACGGTGACGGTGTGCTGTGGACTTTCAGAATCGTTTCTTTCTAGCTCATTCTCTGGTGAACCCATAAGAAATTGAC